>Ga0209147_100048_pt1 | contig 278858 bp, 211 predicted proteins | sample AraplaCol_mLB_r2_FD_184278 | JGI IMG/M metagenome (GOLD analysis project Ga0209147, IMG submission 184278) | Arabidopsis root microbial communities from North Carolina, USA - plate scrape CL_Col_mLB_r2 (SPAdes) (version 2) | ecosystem: Host-associated > Plants > Roots > Endosphere | place: USA... | reverse complement strand
TCGAGCGCATCGTCGGCGACGTGAAGCTCGCGCGCCCGCTGAAGCTCGTCGTCGACGCCGGCAACGGCGTCGCCGGCCCGCTCGCGACGCGCCTGTTCAAGGCGCTCGGCTGCACGCTCGTCGAGCGCTTCACCGACATCGACGGCACGTTCCCGAACCACCATCCCGATCCGGCGCACCCGGAAAACCTGCAGGACGTGATCCAGGCGCTGAAGGACACCGACGCCGAGCTCGGCTTCGCGTTCGACGGCGACGGCGACCGCCTGGGCGTCGTCACGAAGGACGGCCAGATCATCTATCCGGACCGCCAGCTGATGTTGTTCGCGGAGGAAGTGCTGTCGCGCAACCCGGGCGCGCAGATCATCTACGACGTGAAGTGCACGCGCCATCTCGCGCAGTGGGTGAAGGCGAAGGGCGGCGAGCCGCTGATGTGGAAGACGGGCCATTCGCTCGTGAAGGCGAAGCTGCGCGAGACGGGCGCACCGCTCGCGGGCGAGATGAGCGGCCACGTGTTCTTCAAGGATCGCTGGTACGGCTTCGACGACGGTCTCTACACGGGCGCGCGCCTGCTCGAGATCCTCGCGAAGACGGCCGATCCGAGCGCGGTGCTCAATGCGCTGCCGGACGCGATGAGCACACCCGAGCTGCAGCTCTGGCTCGACGAAGGCGAGAACTTCCGCCTGATCGAGAAGCTGCAGAAGGAAGCGAAGTTCGACGGCGCCGACGAAGTCGTGACGATCGACGGCCTGCGCGTCGAGTACCCGGACGGCTTCGGCCTCGCGCGTTCGTCGAACACGACGCCGGTCGTCGTGATGCGTTTCGAATCGGAGACGCAGGAAGGGCTCGCGCGCATCCAGGCGGACTTCCGCCGCGTGCTGACGGCCGCGAAGCCGGACGTCAAGCTGCCGTTCTGAACGACGTTCGCACGCGTTTCGCCGACGCATCCGCTACGTAGGGAGACAGGCCTCGTGCCGCGTCGAGCGGTCGAGCGTGACACCACCCGTTGACAACACAACGAACCGTTCGGGGCTTGCGTTCCGTTCGGCTTTTCATGGCGCCGGAGCAATTTGGAGGAAAGGGATGTCGGGCTATCGCGAATTGAAGGCGCAAGCCGATGAACTGATGAAACGTGCCGAGGAAGCGCGACAGGCTGAACTCGAGACCGTGCTGCAGGAGGTCCGTACCCGTGTCGCCGAATATGGGTTGACCCCGAGACAGATATTCGGCCGTCAGGGCAGTGCCACAAGGGCGGCGCGAAAAACGGCTGCCGTCGCGCCGAAGTACCGCGATCCGAACACCGGGGCGACGTGGTCCGGCCGGGGACGCGAGCCGGCATGGATCAAGGGGAAGCGCCGCGAGCGCTTCCTGATCGAACGCCAGGAGGGTTGAACGCGACATTGCGCGATGCCCATAAAATGGAGGCGTCCGCCGACCCGTGCTTCGCCAGGACCCTGGCGACGAGCGGGCCGGCTTACCCGCGACCTCCAAGGCCACTATGGAAATCAAATGGATCGAGGATTTCCTCGCGCTCGCGCAATACCAGAGCTTTTCCCGCGCGGCTGAATTTCGCAACGTCACGCAGTCTGGCTTCAGCCGCCGCATCCAGTCGCTCGAACAGTGGATCGGCTCCGAACTGATCGACCGCAGCAGCTTTCCGCCGGTGCTGACGCCGGCAGGGCGCCTGTTCCGCGAAACGGCCGAGGACGTCATCAGCCGCCTGTACGATACCCGCGCGATCATCCGCACCGAGCAGCGGATCGCCGGCAAGAGCCTGCAGATCGCCGCGGGCCACACGATCGCGCTGAGTTTCCTGCCGGCCTGGCTCAAGGCGCTCGCCCCGCATTTCGGCGAAGTGCGGGCGCGTGTCATTCCGACGAACGTCCACGACTCGATCCTGATGCTCGTCAACGGCAACTGCGAGCTGATGTTTGCGTATCACCATCCCGAGCTGCCGCTCCATCTCGACCCGGCGAAGTACGAGCACCTGACAGTGGGCCTCGACACGCTGATGCCGGCGTGCCGGCCGAACCGTCGATCGGCGCCCGCGTTTCGCCTGCCCGGAACGAAGCAGAATCCGCTGCCGCTGATTACCTACACGGATACCAGCTACTTCGGTCGCTGTCTCGCGCTGCTGCTCGGCCGCGCACCGGATGCGCCGGCCTTGCAGCTGCACTACGAATCGGACATGGCCGAAGTGCTCAAGAAGCTCGTGATGGAAGGCGAGGGCGTCGCGTGGCTGCCCCGGAGCGCGATCGCCGCCGAACTGGCGGCCGGCGACCTCGTGCCGGCCGGCCCGGCGGCGTGGAACCTGGAAGTCGAGCTGCGCGTGTATCGCGACGTGTCCAATCGCAGCGAATTCCTGGACTCCCTCTGGCAGCATCTGCGCGCGGCGCCTGCCCGGCTCGGCTGAATCAGGGTTTTCCCGCGTTATGCGACGCTCGCATACCGCCATGTTGCACTGGCATCACGGTTTTTTCGGCCGTTCCTACCATTCGTTCCAACGGCACATGCGACGCGTGACCTGCGTCGCGCGGCCTTCTTCGCAGCGTGCTCGCCGCCTTCCGGCGGCCAAGTGCCACCCAAGGACGAATGGACATGAAAAATCGCCTCACCTTAAGCATCGCAGTCGGCATGATCGTCGGTGTCATCGCCGGTTATGCGTGCCACGCCAACATCACCGACCCGGCCACGCTCAAGACGATCGCCGGCTACTTCTCGATCGTCACCGACATCTTCCTGCGCCTGATCAAGATGATCATCGCGCCGCTGGTGTTCGTGACGCTCGTGTCCGGCCTGTCCGGCATGGACAGCGGCGAGGATGTCGGCCGCATCGGCCTGCGCTCGATCGGCTGGTTCATCTGCGCGTCGCTGATTTCGTTGATTCTCGGCCTCGTGATGGCCAATGCGCTGCAGCCGGGCGCCGGTCTCAACCTCACGGAGACCGCCGGCGAGGTCAACACCGGACTGAACACCGCCGCGCTGAACGCCCGGGACGTGATCACGCATGCGTTCCCGACCAGCCTGCTCGATGCGATGGCGCGCAACGACATCCTGCAGATCCTGGTGTTCTCGGTCTTTCTCGGCGTTGCGCTGAGCGCGTTGAAGCGTGACCAGCGCGTCGGCGCCGTGATCCAGGCGATCGACGGGATGGTGCCGGTGATGCTGCGCCTGACGAACTACGTGATGCGCGCGGCACCGCTCGGCGTGTTCGGTGCGATCGCGTCGTCGGTCACGCTGCGCGGGCTCGACGTGATCTACACGTACGGGAAGCTGATCGGCGCGTTCTATCTCGGCTTGCTGGTGCTCTGGGCGATCCTGATCGGCGTCGGCTACGTGTTTCTCGGGCGGGGCGTCTGGCGCCTGCTGAAGGTCGTGCGCGAGCCTGCGCTGATCGCCTTCTCGACCGCCAGCAGCGAGGCCGCCTATCCGCGCCTGACCGAGCAGCTCGAGCAGTTCGGCGTCGACAAGAAGGTGGTGGGCTTCACGCTGCCGCTGGGTTACGCGTTCAACCTCGACGGATCGATGATGTATCAGGCGTTCGCGGCCATCTTCATCGCGCAGGCGTTCGGCGTGCACATGCCGCTGTCGGAGCAGGTGTTCATGCTGCTGGTGCTGATGTTGAGCAGCAAGGGCATGGCGAGCGTGCCGCGCGGCTCGGTGGTCGTGGTCGCGGCGGTCGCGCCGATGTTCCATCTGCCGGTGGCCGGCGTCGCGATGGTGCTCGCGATCGACCAGATCCTCGACATGGGCCGCACGATGACGAACGTGATCGGCAACAGCGTGGCGACGGCGGTGATCGCGAAGTGGGAGAGCCGGCGCGCGGCGCAGTCGCAGGGTGCCGTATTCGACCAGCCGGAGCTGAACGCATGATGTGCACGGATAGCGTGAATGCCCGGCGGAAATTCGGCGTGGTCGGCGGCCTGGGGCCGCTGGGCAGTGCCGACGTGTTCTTCAAGATGGTGAAGGCGACGCCGGCGTCGTCCGACGAGGAACACGCCGAGATGATCTTCGAGCAATACCCGTTCAAGGGCTCGGGGTCGGGCAGCGCGGCGACCATCGAGCGCAAGCTGTACGTGTTCGACATGATCCGGCAGTTCGAGAAGCGCGGCGTGACGACGGTCGTGCTGCCATGTTTCCTGAGCCACACGTTCATCGACGAATTGAAGGCGAATACGCGCCTGCCGATCGTGGACATCGTCGAAGCCGTTCGCTACCACGTGCGGCGCAAGTACCCGGACGCGACGCGCATTGGCGTGCTGGCTTCCGACTACGTGCGGGACAAGCGACTCATCGAGACGTATTTCCCGTCACCGCAGTTCGACGTCGTTCATCCGCGGACGCACGACGGGATCGATCTCGTGACGGAAGCCATCTACGGTGCCGACGGCATCAAGCGCGGCAATCTGTGCGGCCGGCCGGTCGAACTGCTGCGCCGCGCATGCGAGGACCTGACCGATCAGGGCGTGCAGGTGATCGTCCCCGGCCTGACCGAGATCGCGCTGGTCGCGGGCGATATCGGCCCGCTGCGCGTGCCGGTCGTGGATTCGAACCTCGCATATGCGCAGTACGCGGTGACCGGGCACGCCGGCTCACGCGCGGCGCCGTTCAAGGTCGGCGTGGTCGGCGGCGTCGGGCCGGCCGCGACGGTCGATTTCCTGGACAAGATCGTGCGCAACACGCCGGCGTCGCGTGATCAGGAACACATCAAGCTGCTGGTCGAACAGAACCCGCAGATTCCCGACCGGACCGAGAACCTGATCGGCACCGGCGCGGACCCGACGATCTCGTTGTACGCGACCTGCAAGAAGCTCGAGGACGGCGATGCCGACGTCATCGCGATTCCGTGCAACACCGCGCATGCGTTCGTCGAGCGGATCCAGCCGTACCTCGGCATTCCGATCGTCAACATGCTGACCGTCACGGTCGCCTACCTGCGCGACACCTATCCGGCGCTGCGGGAGGTCGGGGTGCTCGCGACGTCCGGCACGATCGAAAGCGGGGTCTACCGGAAGGCGCTGGAGTCGCAAGGGCTTCGGCAAGTCGCGCCGGGGCCGGCATTGCAGGCGCGCGTGATGGCAGCGATCTACGGGAAGCGGGGCGTCAAGGCCGGCTTCACGTCCGGACAGTGCGAGGAAGATATCGGGGCGGCCATCGAGGCGATGATTGCCGAGGGCGTGAGCGTAATCGTGCTCGGCTGTACGGAACTGCCGCTCCTGCTTCCTGGCGGTGAATATGTTGCGCGGAACGGGAGGCGCGCGACGCTCGTCGATCCAACCGATGTACTGGCCCGCACGTGTATTGCGTATGCGATGGCGGGCGGCGGGTGAGCCGCGGTTTGCCCCGCAGAAGTCGACGGCGCACGCCGCTCGGCCTGCCCGTGGAAAACTGTATGAATATACAGTATAGTATCCGTCGAACTCGAGCGGCGCGGGCATGACCCGTGCGGCACGTGCGCCGCGCTTGCGGGCATCCGCCGCAGCGTTCCGGCACCGTGAATTCCGGCTAACTCATCCAGACGGGCAGGCAAATTGTCATCCAGCAATCTGATCCGCATTCGCGGAGCACGTCAGCACAACCTCAAGAACCTCGATCTCGACCTGCGCACCGGCGAAATGACGGTCGTCACCGGCCCGTCGGGCTCCGGCAAGTCGAGCCTCGTGTTCGACACGCTGTACGCGGAAGGCCAGCGGCGCTACGTCGAAACCTTCAGCGCGTATGCGCGGCAGTTCCTCGACCGGATGGACCGCCCGCAGGTCGAGCGCGTCGACGGCGTGCCGCCCGCGATCGCGATCGACCAGACCAACCCGGTCCGCAGCTCGCGCTCGACCGTCGGCACGATGACCGAGCTCAACGATCACCTGAAGTTGCTGTACGCGCGCGCAGCCGAGCTGTTCGACCGCCAGACCGCGCGGCAGGTGCGGCATGACACGCCCGAGACGATCTACGCGGAACTCGTCGAGCGCACGCGCGCCGACGACCCGCGTGTCGTCGTCACGTTCCCGGTCGAGCTGCCGGAAAGCGCGTCCGAAGAAGAAGTCACGCAGTGGCTGTCCGCGAGCGGCTACACGCGCGTGCAGGCGCAGCGTGAAGTCGCGTCGCCCACGGGCCCGCGCAAGCTGCTTGACGTGGTGGCCGACCGCTTCCGCGTGCAGCAGGCCGACAAGGTGCGCGTGGTCGAGGCGATCGAGGCGTCGCTGAAGCGCGGCGGCGGCCGCGTGACCGTCTACGTGCTCGCGCCGGAAGTGGAAAACGCGCTCGCCGAGCCGCAGGTGTGGCGTTTCTCCACCGGGCTGCACGACCCTGACAGCGACCTGCGCTACGCGGAGCCGCAGGCGGCGCTGTTCTCGTTCAACTCGGCCTACGGCGCATGCGAGACCTGCCGCGGCTTCGGGCGCGTGATCGGCGTCGATCTCGGCCTCGTGATCCCCGACGCGCGCAAGACGCTGCGCGGCGGCGCGATCAAGCCGATGCAGACGCCCGCCTGGAAGGAGTGCCAGGACGACCTGATGCGCTACGCGGCGAAGGCGGACATCCGCCGCGACACGCCGTGGTCCGACCTGACCGACGCCGAGCGCGACTGGGTGATCAACGGCTCGCCGGACTGGAACGGCAAGTGGCAGAGCCAGTGGTACGGCGTGAAACGCTTCTTCGGCTATCTCGAATCGAAAGCGTACAAGATGCATATCCGCGTGCTGCTGTCGAAGTACCGCAGCTACACGCCGTGCGAGGTCTGCGGCGGCGCGCGCCTGAAGACGGAATCGCTGCAGTGGCGGCTCGGCTCGAAGGCGAACGCCGATACGGTGCTGGCGCCCGCGAATCGCTTCATGCCGCGCGGCGTCGACTGGACACGCGCGCAGCTCGAGGCGCTGCCGGGCCTGACGGTGCATGACCTGATGCTGCTGCCGATCGAGCGCATTCGCCGCTTCTTCGACGAGATCACGCTGCCGAGCGCGCTGCTCGACGATGCATTGAAGCTGCTGCTCGCCGAGGTGCGCACGCGCCTCAAATACCTGTGCGACGTGGGGCTCGGCTACCTGACGCTCGACCGGCAGAGCCGCACGCTGTCCGGCGGCGAGGTGCAGCGGATCAACCTGACCACGGCGCTCGGCACGTCGCTGACCAAAACGCTGTTCGTGCTCGACGAGCCGAGCATCGGCCTGCATCCGCGCGACCTCACGCGGATCGTCGAGGCGATGCAGCGGCTGCGCGACGCGGGCAATACGCTGGTCGTCGTCGAGCACGATCCGTCGGTGATGCTCGCGGCAGACCGGCTGATCGACATGGGTCCGGGCCCCGGCGAGCGCGGCGGCACGATCGTCTACGACGGCACGCCGGGCGACATCCGTTCCGCGCACACGCTGACGGGCGAGTATCTCGGCGGCCGCAAGCACGTCGCGCATGCGTCGAACTGGGCGCGCCGCCCGGTGGACGCTAACACGCCGCGCATCGTGCTCGAAGGCGCGACCGAGCACAACCTGCGCGACGTGACGGTCGAGATTCCGCTGCAGCGGCTCGTGTGCGTGACGGGCGTGTCGGGTTCCGGCAAGTCGACGCTGCTGCAGGACGTGCTTTATCCGGCGATGGCGCGCCGTCACGGCAAGGCGACCGAGTCGCCCGGCGCGTTCCGCAATCTCACGGGCGCCGATCAGGTCGGCGACGTCGTGTTCGTCGATCAATCGCCGATCGGCAAGACCACGCGCTCGAACCCGGCCAGCTACGTCGGCGCGTTCGACGAGATCCGCAAGCTGTTCGCGAAGGCGCCGCTCGCGCTGCAACGCGGCTACGGCGCCGGCACGTTCAGCTTCAACTCGGGCGACGGTCGTTGCCCGACCTGCGGCGGCTCGGGCTTCGAGCACATCGAGATGCAGTTCCTGAGCGACGTCTATCTGCGCTGCCCGGATTGCGACGGCAGCCGCTACCGTGCCGAGATTCTCGAAGTGCGCATCGAACGCGACGGCCGCGCGCTGAACATCGCGGACGTGCTCGACCTGACCGTCAGCGAAGCGGCCGCGTTATTCGCGGCCGATGCCGAGGTGCTGCGTGTGCTGCAGCCGATCGTCGACGTTGGCCTCGAATACGTGAAGCTCGGCCAGCCGGTGCCGACGCTGTCGGGCGGCGAAGCGCAGCGGCTGAAGCTCGCCGGCTTCCTCGCCGAATCGGCGGCCGCCGCGGGCGGGCGCCGGGTCGCGAGCGAGGAGGCGCGCATCGCGCGCGCGAAGCTGTTCATGTTTGACGAGCCGACCACCGGGCTGCACTTCGACGACATCGCGAAGCTGATGCAGGCGTTCGGCAAGCTGCTCGCGGCCGGACATTCGCTGATCGTGATCGAGCACAACCTCGACGTGATCCGCGCGGCCGACTGGCTGATCGATCTCGGCCCGGAAGGCGGCGACGGCGGCGGCCTCGTGCTGTGCGCGGGCACGCCCGACGACGTGAAGGCGTGCGCGCAATCGCACACCGGCATCGCGCTGCTGCAGTACGACCGCGCGATGGACGGCGAAACCGCGCTCGCCGACGAAGGCGTGCCGCTGCAGGCCGTGCTGAACGCCGCCCGCGAGCGGCGCGCGATCGAGGGCGAGGACGTCGTGCGGATCGTCAACGCGCGCGAGCACAACCTGAAGGCACTCGACGTCGACATCCCGCACGGCAAGTTCAACGTGATCACCGGCGTGTCGGGGTCCGGCAAGTCGACGCTCGCGTTCGACATCCTGTTCCACGAAGGCCAGCGCCGCTACCTCGAATCGCTGAACGCGTATGCACGCTCGATCGTGCAGCCGGCCGGGCGGCCTGAAGTCGATGCGGTGTACGGCATTCCGCCGACGGTGGCGATCGAGCAGCGGCTGTCGCGTGGCGGCCGCAAGAGCACGGTCGCGACCACGTCCGAAGTCTGGCACTTCCTGCGGCTGCTGTACGTGAAGCTCGGCCTGCAGCATTGCATCCACGACGGCACGCCCGTCACGTCGCAAACCGTCGAATCGATCGCCGCGCAGCTGCTGCGCGACCATCGCGGCGAGCACGTCGGGCTGCTCGCGCCGCTCGTCGTCAACCGCAAGGGCGTCTATACCGATCTCGCGAAGTGGGCGAAGGCGCGCGGCAGCACGCATTTGCGCGTGGACGGCGAGTTCGTGACGGTCGATCCGTGGCCGAAGCTCGATCGCTTCCGCGAGCACACGATCGAATTGCCGGTGGCCGACATCGTCGTGTCGCCGGACGACGAGGCCGAGTTGCGGCGCGTGCTCGACGAGACGCTCGAGCTCGGCAAGGGCGTGATGCACCTGCTCGCGCCGCTCGACGGGCTGCACCACGCGATGCAGAACGATCATTCGACCGCGCGCGTCGGCGAGATCAAGGTGCTGTCGGTCAAGCGCGCGTGCCCGGTGTGCGGCACGAGCTACCCGGAACTCGATCCGCGGATGTTCTCGTACAACAGCAAGCACGGCTGGTGCACGACCTGCGTCGGCACCGGGGTCACGCTCACGCGCGAACAGCGCGCGGCATACGACGATACCGTGCTCGCCGGGGACGATCGCGGCCGCGAGCAGACTTTGCCGTCGGACGAGCAGGAACCGGAAGGCGTCGGCAACGAGCCGTGTCCGGATTGCGGCGGCACGCGCCTGAATCCGTCCGCGCGCGCGGTCACGTTCGACGCGCATCCGATCGTCGAGGTCGCGCAGTGGACGGTGTCCGATACGCGCCGCTGGATCGACGCGCTGGAACTGACCGGCCGCGACGCGCAGATCGCGCGCGACATCGTCAGCGAGATCGGCAGCCGCCTCGCGTTTCTCGAGGAAGTCGGGCTCGGCTACCTGAGCCTCGATCGCGCGGCGCCGAGCCTGTCGGGCGGCGAAGCGCAGCGCATCCGGCTCGCGGCGCAGCTCGGCAGCAACCTGCAGGGCGTGTGCTATGTGCTCGACGAGCCGACGATCGGCCTGCATCCGCGCGACAACCAGATCCTGCTGGACGCGCTGCGCAAGCTCGGCGACAAGGGCAACACGCTCGTCGTCGTCGAGCATGACGAGGACACGATTCGCCGCGCCGATCACATCATCGACGTGGGCCCGGGTGCCGGCAAGCGCGGCGGCACGCTGGTCGCCGAAGGGGCGGTCGCCGATCTGGCCGCACAGCCCGATTCGGTCACGGGCCGCCTGCTCGCGCACCCAATGACGCACCCGCTGCAGCCGCGCCGTGCGGTGAGCCTCGCGGGCAAGAAGGGCGCACCGGCGGTGCCGGAGGGCTGGCTGACCGTGCACGGCGCGACGCTGCACAACCTGCACGACGTCACGGTCGGGATTCCGCTCGCGCGGCTCGTCGCGGTGACGGGCGTCAGCGGTTCGGGCAAGTCGACGCTCGCGCGCGATGTGCTGATGACGAACCTGCTCGATGCGGTCGGCCGCTCGGTGCTGTCGTCGCCGGCCACGCGGCGTGCGCGCAAGGCCGCGCAGCAGGATGCGCCGGCCACCAACCGCCGCTCGAGCGTGCTCGCGCGTAGCGCGCCGCGCCCGTCGCTGAACGTCACGCATGCGTGGCAAGGCTGCGAGTCGCTGAGCGGCTGGGAACAGATCGACCGCGTGCTCGAAGTCGACCAGACGCCGATCGGCAAGACGCCGCGCTCGTGCCCGGCCACCTACATCGGCGTGTGGGACACGATCCGCAAGCTGTTCGCCGATACGCTGGAAGCGCGCGCGCGCGGCTACACGGCGTCGCGTTTCTCGTTCAACACCGGCGACGGGCGGTGCCCGGCCTGCGAAGGGCAAGGCGTGCGCACGATCGGGATGAGCTTCCTGCCCGACGTGAAGGTGCCGTGCGACGTGTGCCACGGGCAGCGCTTCAATCCGGAGACGCTCGCGGTCACGTGGCGCGGCCGGAACATCGGCGACGTGCTGACGATGGAAATCGACGAAGCGGTGGAGTTCTTTGCGCCGATTTCGAACATCGCGCATCCGCTGCAGCTGATGAAGGACGTCGGCCTCGGCTATCTGACGCTCGGCCAGCCGTCGCCGACGCTGTCCGGCGGCGAGGCGCAGCGGATCAAGCTCGTCACGGAGCTCACGAAGGTGCGCGACGACATCACGCGGCGCGGCCAGAAGGCGCCGCATACGCTGTATGTGCTCGACGAGCCGACGGTTGGTCTGCATATGGCCGACGTCGCGAAACTGATCCGTGTGCTGCACCGGCTGGTCGACGGCGGGCATAGCGTCGTCGTGATCGAGCACGACCTCGACGTGATCGCGGAAGCCGACTGGATCATCGATCTCGGGCCGGAAGGCGGCGTGGGCGGCGGCACGATCGTCGCGGCGGCGCCGCCGGAAGGGCTCGCGCAGGTGAAGGCGAGCCATACCGGGCAGGCGCTCAAGCCCGTGCTGGCGCGAACGGCGACGGAAGACGATGAGACGGCGCGGCAGGGAGAAGCGCGGGTCGGTTGAACGCGGTGCATCATGTGAGCGGCCCCGGTGTCTGATCAGGCACCGGGGCCGCTTTTACGTTCGTCCGTGCGGTCAGCCGCGCAATCTCATTCACCCTTGACGCCGATCGTCTCGATGATGGTCTCGAGTTGCGGGCTCATCGGCAGGTTGAGGCTCATGCCCGACGGAAGCGGACGCAGGAACCAGCGCTTGTACTGACGCGTGATCTCGCCGTCGACGGCCAGTTCCTCGAACGTGCTCTTCACGACCTGCGCCAGCTGCGGATCGTCCTTGCGGAACATGATTCCGTACGGGTCGTATGACAGGAAATCGCCAACCACGTCGTACTGGCCACCCTTGCCCGCATTCTCGGCAATCAGGCCGTACAGCAGCACGTCGTCCGTCGCGAACGCATCGGCCTGACCATTCGCGACGAGCGCGAAGCCCTGCGCATGGTCCGGCACCACCTGCAGCTGGATCCCGAGCCTGAACCGCGCGTCCAGGTCGCGCAGCGCCTTCTCGTTGGTCGTGCCGGCCGTCACCGCGACCTTCTTGCCCGCGAGATCGCGGAACGAGCGAATCGGCGAGCCTCGCTTCACCATCACCTTCGTGCCGGCCACGAAGATGATCGGCGAGAACGCCACGCGCTTCTGGCGCTCCAGGTTGCTCGTCGTGGAGCCGCATTCCAGATCGACCGTGCCGTTGACCACCGCGTCGATGCGGTTGTCGGAAGTGACCGGCACCCAGCGGATCGTCAGGCTCCTGTTGACCGCATCCTCGATCGACGACACGAGCGCCTTGCAGAGCTCGATCGAATAACCGATCGGCTGTTTGCGCGCATTCAGGTACGAGAACGGGATCGACGCGTCGCGATAGCCGAGCGCGATCGTGCCGCTGCTGCGCACCTTCGCGAGCGTGCCGGTCAGTTGGGCCGGCGCGAACGGCTCGACGCGCGGCGTCGTGGACGGCGCATCTTCCGCGTGCGCGGCTGCGCCCGCGGCAAGCAGGCCTGCGAGCGCGAGCGCACGCCAGAATCGCTGCATCTTCATCGTCGGGCCTCCGTCAGACATCCGCCGGATGCGCGATCGTCCCTTCCTGCTCCGCGTCGATGCGCGCCAGGTTGGCCTCGGCTTCCGCCTCGGACATGAGCTGGCCTTCCCACTTGGCGACCACGGCGCTGGCGATCGAGTTGCCGACCGCGTTGGTGGCCGAGCGGCCCATGTCGAGGAACGTGTCGACGCCGAGGATCAGCAGCAGCCCGGCTTCCGGAAGCCCGAACTGGTGCAGCGTGGCGGCGATCACGACGAGCGACGCGCGCGGCACGCCGGCCATCCCCTTTGACGTCAGCATCAGTACGAGCAGCATCGTGATCTGCGTGCCGAGCGACAGGTGGATGTTGTACGCCTGCGCGATGAACAGCGCCGCGAAGGTGCAGTACATCATCGAGCCGTCGAGATTGAACGAATAGCCCATCGGCATCACGAAGCTCGAAATTTTGCGGCGCACGCCGAAACGGTCGAGCGCGTCGAGGATCTTCGGATACGCGGCTTCGGAGCTGGCGGTCGCGAACGACAGCATGAACGCTTCCCTGATCAGCACCAGCAGCTTGAATACGCGGCGGCCGAGGAACAGCAGCCCCGCACACACGAGCAATGTCCAGAGCAGGAACAGGCTGACGTAGAAGTCGCCCATGAACACCGCGAACTTCAGCAACACCGACAGCCCGTTGACGGCGACGGTCGCGGCCATCGCGGCCAGCACCGCGAGCGGCGCGAGCTTCATCACGTAGCCGGTGATCTTGAGCATCACGTGCGACAGCTGGTCGATCGCGGCCACGAGGATCTTGCCGCGTTCGCCGAGCGCGGCGAGTGCCACGCCGAAGAACATCGAGAACACGACGATCTGCAGGATCTCGTTGTTGCTCATCGCCTCGGCGAACGATCTCGGCACCATGTGGCCGACGAAATCCTTGAGCGTGAACTTGGAGGTCGCGAGATTCGCCGATGCGCCGATGTCCGGCAGCGGCAGGCCGAGGTTGTCGCCGGGGCGAAGCAGGTTCGCCATGAACAGCCCGAGCAGCAGCGAGATCAGCGACGCGGTGACGAACCAGCCGATGGATTTAGCGAATACGCGCCCGACCGATGCCGCGTCGCCCATGTGCGCGATGCCGACGACCAGCGTGGAGAAGACGAGCGGCCCGATCACCATCTTGATCAGGCGCAGGAACACATCGGAGATGAGCGAGATGTATCCGGCGATCTCGGCGGTGGCCTTTTTGTCAGGAAAGCTCATGAAGATCATGTAGCCGATCAGGATGCCTGCCACCATCGCGATCAGGATCCAGACGGCTGCAGCATTTTTTTTCTGCATCGTGAGCCTCCCATGCACCGGTTCCGCAACCGGGGATGGAAGGACGATACAGGACGCGAACGACGATGAACAGTGCAACCGGGGGCGGGTTTGCGCTAGCGCCGCGTCGCGACCGATTGCCTCCCCGAAGATTGCACCGGTGGCGCTGCGATGCCAGGGGCCGGCGCAACCCGGTATCGGATTTGTGCGGAGCAGCACGCCGCCGGTTCGATGGTCGTTGAATCCCGACGGCGGTCTCGCCGCGGGACACGCGCGCCGCGCCGGCATCCGGCTGCGGGAGATGGGCCTCGCGGCGCACATCGAATCGCCGTGCGGGTGAGCGCCGCCACTCATGCAGCGCACAACATTCGGAAGCAGACAGGTGCAACGCAGCGCAGCAGTGCCCGTGGAGGAATTTTTCCCGGCGCTGAAAGGCGCGCGGCGCAATTGGTTCGGGTTATGACCGGCAGAGCCGATCGATACTTGTCACCTGGCCTGGCGGGTTTCCGCGTGTAATGGCCTGCGAAGCCGCATGAGGCGGGCCGCGCATCACAAAGAGCAATCTTGCCGGCATCGGGACGGATGCGGGTCGCTCATGGTGACGCCGCATACGTTCATTGCCGGTCCACCGGAGCCGGTTCATTCATCAGTTCGACAACCCAGTCGATAAACACACGCAGTTTTGCGCTGACGTGACGGTTCGGCGGATACGCGATGTATAGCGGCATTGGAGCGAGTTGCCAGTCCTCGAACAGCGTGACGAGTTCACCCCGTGCCACAGGGGTTTTCGACATATAGCGTGGCAGCCACATGATGCCGAGGCCCGCCACACCGGCCGCGAGATAGGCATTGCCGTCGTCTACGGCAAGTGCGTAACGGCCTTGCACCTTGACCGTCTCGTCGCCGCGATGCATGTCGAGCGGATAGAGTCGGCCAGCGCGCCCCCATGAGAAACCGACGATGCGGTGATGCGAGTTGTCGAGTTCCGCGGGATGCGAAGGCGTGCCCGCCAACGCGAGATATCCGGGCGACGCGAAGACACCGAGTGAGAGATCGGCCACCCGTCGGGCGACCATCGATTGATCGGTCGGCTCGCCACCGCGCACGACGCAATCCACGTTCTCTCCGATGATATCGACGGTGCGGTCGCTCACACCCATGTCGAGCTGGATGTCGGGATAGCGGGCGAGGAATGCCGGCAGCGCCGGGATCAGGATCAGGCGCGCGAACGGGCTCGGCACGTCCACGCGCAGGCGGCCGCGCGGCGCAGCCGATGCGCTCGACAGGCTCGTCTCGGCGTCGTCCATATCGGCGAGCAGCCGGATCACGCGCTCGTAATACGCGACGCCGTCAGGCGTGACGTTGATTCTGCGCGTCGTCCGGTTCAGGAGCCGGACACGCAAGCGCGCCTCGAGCTGCTGGACCAGCTGCGTGACCGTGGTCTTGCTCATGCGCAGCGTTTCGGCCGCCTTCGTGAAGCTGCCTGACTCGACTACCCGGACGAAAGCGCGCATCGCGTCGAAGCGATCCATGCGTGTCTGCCTCGCGATTGAATTGTTTGCATTTTACAAATAGTCATGGACAGGGTTGGCGGTTTATCGCGTGTGCGTCGGTGCGTAAAGTGAGGCGATCGAAACCAATGATCGTCAATGGAGGTGAAGATGGGCAAGCGCGATGTGGTGTTTCCGCCGGGACGTCAGGCGCTGTATGAGCGCAACAGATACGCTCCGGCCGTACGGGCGGGCGGCTTGCTGTTCGTATCCGGGCAGGTCGGCAGTCGCGAGGACGGAACGCCCGAGCCGGATCTGCAGGAACAGGTGCGGCTCGCGTTTCGCAATCTGAATGCGATCCTGCACGAAGCGGGTTGCTCGTTCGACGATGTGGTCGACGTCACGGTGTTCATGGTCGATCCGCAATCGACGTTCGAGCGCATCTGGCAGGTCGTGCCTGAATTCTGGGGCGACGCGCCGCATCCGACGCTCACCGCGGTTGGTGTGACATGGCTTTACGGCTTCGACTTCGAGATCAAGGTCGTTGCGAAACTTCGGATCGACAGCTGACGCTTCAGTCGGGCGACTATGAGGCGATGGTCGGGACCGCGCTGGCGTTCAGCCGGATTGCCAGGTCGTGCAAACGATCATGTTGGGGAAATTCGGTGGATCTGGTCGGAAGCGACGTCGGCCCTCGCATGTGCGAGCACGGCGTTTCGACATGACGCTGCAATCGCGGTCACGTGATCGATTCGGTTCGATGACTGATCGCCTGCAGAAATGGAAAGCCTGCAAAGCAAAGTTGGCTTGCGAGGCCGATCGCGCCGGGCACAGACCAGAAGCCGGCAAAGTACTCGAGCACCGTCCTTCTGAACAGGAGCCCGTTAATGCACAACTCCGCAAGCATCAATATGGCGAGGGCGATTGCGCCCATCAGCAACGCCTCGTTGGTATCTGTCAGCATGTCGTGCTTTTTCGCGCTCCAGTGCGACAGGTACCAACTTGCGGCAAGCATGAATGGCGCTTCGAGCGATACGGCCGCCGTCTCTCCCAGGAGCTGCACAAGCAGCAGGACGCGAATCGCTCCGAAGGCGAAGCCGATCACAAAAACGGTCAATGCATAAACGCAGCCCGCTTCGGCGCAGGTTGCCCACCTGGGGCTACGATGCGAGCAGCGCGTCACGGCGTTTCACGTGTTTGACGGGGAGGGACGCTAGCAAGTGTACAGATCGGTGTGCCCGAAGCCCTGCGAGTAATCGAGCACCGAAATGACTGTCGGAATCACGCGAAATATCCGGACTTCGTCAGGAGACGGCATTGGCATTGGCGGCGCTTGCATATCCGGATACTTCAGTGGAAGCATGCGCAAGACCTTCTCTGCTTCGGCACGATCCGTCACGGGTCGTGCGTGCGCCGCCATCGACAAACCTGTAATCGCCATCAGATCTGACGTGTCGTGATCGATCGTGAGCGATACCCGGTCGTCTCGGGCCAGATTGGCCGCCTTCTGGCTTTCCAGTCCGCAAAGGAAGTAAAGCGTCAGTCCCTGGCTCACGTACCCGACGGTGGTCGCCTGGGGCCAGCCGTCCGGCCGCAGCGTGGCGATCGTCATGATTCGATGCTGATCCAGCAGTGACAGGATCTTTTGCTTGATCTGCTCGTCCATGGATCACCTTCCCCTTCGTGAAATCCGATCCTGTACCACCGGGTCATTCGGCGCTTGATGCAAATCAAATTCCGAACACGACGATGCACACAGTCGTCAGTGAATGCGGAAAATCGCGGCACGCGCGCAGCGGCGGAAGGCCGGATTGGTGTGCGAAAGAAGCCGGGGTTTGAAGTGCGTGAATGGCCGTTTCGGACAGAGGCGAGTGGCCGGAGCGGATCGCGGACGATCAATGGTCCGCACCATGGCGTCCCGTCGCCGACAATCCGTGCGTCGGCGCTACCTCAGCGGCCACTCCGCCTCGCAAGCCGGTTCGTTACCCGCCACACCGCCCTCAATCGAAATAAGGCTGCAGCACCCCCTCGATCCAGTCCATGAACGCCCGGACGCGCGGCGACAGATTGCGTCGATGCGCCACGACGAGCGACGCCGCGAGGGGTTCGGGACGCAGATCGGGCAGCACCTCGACCAGCGCGCCGCTTTCGATGTGATTCGCGACCCCGGAATACCCGGCCTGGATCAACCCGATGCCCGCAAGCCCGGCTGCGTGATAGGTCTGCACGTTGTTGACCTGCATCGCGCTCGGCAATGCAAGCGTCGCATAGCCGTCGCCGCTCGGATATTCCCACCCTGGATGCCGGTCGCCGAGTGTCAGCGCGTAGTGGACCATGCGGTGTCCCTGATCGAGGAGATCGTCGAGCGTTTGCGGCACACCATATCGCGCCAGATAGCCGGGACTCGCCGCATTGATCATGCGCAGGCGGCCCAACGGTCGGGCAATCAGCGTCTCGTCCACGATCGGCCCCAGCCGGATCACGCAATCGAATCCTTCCTGGACGAGATCGACACGTCGATCGGTGCTCGAAAGTTCCAGTTCCAGCTCCGGATGCATCGCCATCAGTTGCGGCAGCGCGGGAACCACGACACTGCGCGCGAGCTCGGTGGGCATGTCGACGCGCAATCGTCCGCGCAGGCGCGTGCCATTGCCGGAAAACATCGACTGCAGCTCCTGTACTTCGGCCAGCAGGTCCCGTGCGCGCGCGTGAAAGGCGCGTCCGTCTTCGGTCAGTTGCACGCTCCGCGTCGTCCGATGCAGGAGCGCGACGCCCATGTCGCGCTCTAGCGCGCGGATCACCATCGACACACGTCCTTTCTGGATGCCCAGGCTTTCGGCTGCGCGCGTGAAGCTCGTCATCTCGGCGACACGGGCGAAGATCAAGAGCGCATCGAGGTTTTGCATTGTTCACCCTGGGAGTAACAGAACGTTCAATCGGTCGTCATTTATAACTCAATTTCGACTCAGTAAAGTGCTGTCCGATGTCGTCCCCCGACGACCACCTGAACGAAAGGGCGCAACCATGACACAGCACATCTCTCCGGTTAAAACGATCGTCGTCTATCACTCCGGCTACGGGCATACCGAACGCATGGCGACGGCTGTCGCCGAGGGCGCCGGCGGCGTTCTCGTCGGAATCGACGCCGATGGCAACATCGCACAGGACGCGTGGGACGCGCTTGCCGGCGCGGACGCGATCCTGTTCGGCTCGCCGACCTACATGGGCGGTCCCAGCTGGCAGTTCAAGAAGTTCGCCGATGCATCGTCGAAGGCCTGGTTCGAAGGCGCATGGCGCAACAAGATCTTCGGCGGCTTTACCAACAGCGCAAGCATCAACGGCGACAAGCTCAATACGCTCGAATACTTCGTTCTGCTTGCCGGGCAGCACGGCGGCATCTGGGTGAGCATGGACATCAAGCCGGCGAACCTGAAGGCGTCGATGCGTGACGACCTGAACCGCATGGGTTCCTATATCGCGCCGATGGCGCAGACGCCAGCCGATGCGTCGCCCGATGAAATGTCGGCAGGGGACCTCGAGACGGCTCGCCGCTATGGCGCGCGGGTCGCAACGATCGCCGCACAATTCCGGGCAGGACACGCTCGCATCAGCTGAAATCCGGTGTGCGGGGCGCCCGGAACGGGCGCCGCTGCACTCTTTCCCGCCGATCTCGAAGGAAACGGCCATGAAATACAAGCAACTGGGCCGCACCGGCCTGTACGTCTCCGAGCTGTGTCTCGGCACGATGACGCTGGGCGGCAATGCCGATGCCGGCATGTGGGCTGCCATCGGCGCGGTCGGCCAGAACGATGCGACCCGACTGATCTCCCGCGCACTGGACGAGGGAATCAACTTCATCGATACCGCCGACATTTACTCCTTCGGTGAATCCGAACGACTCGTCGGACAGGCACTTCGGGACCTGGGCGTCGCACGCAGCGACATCGTGCTGGCGACGAAGACCGCGGGCGTGATGGGCACGAAGCCCAACGATCAGGGCGCGTCGCGCGGCCACATCATGGATTCGGTGCAGCGAAGCCTGGAACGGCTGCAGGTGGACCATATCGACCTCTACCAGATCCACGCGAACGATCCCGTGACACCGATCGACGAGACGCTGCGGGCGCTCGACGATCTGACGCGTCAGGGGCTGGTTCGCCATGTCGGCGTCTCGAACTGGCGCGCCGGAAAGATCGGCAAGGCGCTCGGGCTCAGCGAAGCGCTCCATGCGACGCGCTTCGAGACGCTGCAGGCGTACTATTCGATCGCCGGACGCGACGTGGAGCGCGAGCTGGTGCCGCTTGCGATTGATGAACAGATGTCGCTCCTCGTCTGGTCGCCGCTCGCCGGCGGACTGCTTTCGGGGAAGTTCGGCCCTGGGGCGCCGACCGCAGACGGTTCGCGACGCAGCCATTTCGATTTTCCGCCGGTCGATCTCGAGCGCGCCTGGCCATGCGTTGCAGCGATGCGCGCGATCGCGGACGCGCGAGGCGTGTCGGTCGCCCGGATCGCGCTCGCGTGGCTGCTCGGCAAGCCGCATGTCACGAGCGTCATCATCGGCGCCAAACGCGTCGAACAGCTCGAAGACAATCTCGGCGCGGTCGATGTCGTCCTGACGGAGACCGAGCTTGCGCATCTCGATGCCGTGAGCGCGTTGCCTCCCGACTATCCCGGCTGGATGATCGATCGTCAGGCGGCGGGCAGGCTGCCGCAGCCTTTCGCGCGTGCCGTGTCGAAATAGGGCGGCCGACAGGCGGCCCTTGTCATGCTCGAAGGGATCGCCCGACGCTCAATGCTGCCCCGCACCGGGCGTCCGTGCGCCGCGATCATCGCGGCAACCGCTAGAATTGCGGTTTTAGCCCGGAACACGTCCATGTCTTTTGCTTCGCTAGGCCTGATCGATCCCTTGCTGCGTAATCTGCAGGGCCTCAATTACCAGACACCCACGCCGGTGCAGGCCAAGGCGATTCCCGCTGTGCTCGGCGGCAAGGACGTCATGGCTGCGGCACAGACCGGCACCGGCAAGACGGCGGGTTTCGCGCTGCCGCTGCTGCAACGGCTGGTTCAGCACGGGCCGGCGGTGTCCAGCAACCGCGCGCGCGTTCTGGTGCTGGTGCCCACGCGCGAACTGGCTGAACAGGTGCATCAGAGTTTCGTCGAGTACGGCAAGGGCCTCGACTTGCGGTTTCTGGCCGCCTATGGCGGCGTGAGCATCAATCCGCAGATGATGAAGTTGCGCAAGGGCGTGGATGTGCTCGTCGCCACGCCGGGCCGTCTGCTGGACCTCAATCGCCAGAACGCCGTGCAGTTCGATCAAGTCCAGACGCTGGTGCTCGATGAAGCCGACCGCATGCTGGATCTGGGCTTCGCACGCGAACTCAACGCCGTGTTTGCCGCGTTGCCCGTGCAGCGCCAGACGCTGCTGTTCTCCGCGACGTTTACCGACGACATCCGCGCGATGGCGGCGAGCATTCTGCGCAGTCCGGTCGATATCAGCGTCAGCCCGCCCAATGTAACCGCCAGCAGGATCAAGCAGTGGGTGGTGCCGGTGGACAAGCGGAACAAGCCTGACCTCTTCATGCACCTGGTGGCCGAGAACAACTGGGACCACGCGCTGGTGTTCGTCAAGACCCGCAACGGCGTGGATTACCTGGCGGCCATGCTGAGCGATGCGGGTTATGCGGTCGACACCATTCATGGCGACAAGCCGCAACCTGCGCGCCTGCGTGCGCTCGAGCGCTTCAAGACCGGCGAAGTGCAGATGCTCGTCGCGACCGATGTGGCCGCGCGCGGGCTGGATATCGACGACCTGCCGCTCGTGATCAACGTCGATCTGCCGATCGTCGCGCAAGACTACGTGCACCGTATCGGCCGTACCGGTCGCGCGGGTGCAAGCGGCGTGGCGGTGTCGCTCGTGTGTGCCGATGAAGCACCGCAACTGGCCGCGATCGAAGCGCTGATCCGGCAGACACTGCGCCGTGAGGAGGAGCCGGGTTTCGAAGCCGAACACCGCGTGCCGGAAACCAGCACGACGGGGCAGATCATCAAGAAACCCAAAAAGCCGAAGAAGCCCAAGGTGCCGCAAGCGGGGGCGGGCGCAATGCCGGCGGCTGGCAAGAAGCCGCGACCGAAAGGTGGAGAAGGCAAGCGCAAGCCCTCGGGGCAGCGCGCCGCGGCTGCGGGCAAGGGGGCGAGCCTGTCGAGCGGTAGCCCGTTCAGCGTGCAAAAGCCGCGCGGCAAACCCGCCGGCAAGACGGCGGCGGGCTCGCGGAAGCCGGCTGGCAAGCCCGTGGGTGGTCGCGGTACGCGCTGATGCTGACGGTGGGGCGAGCCACGCTGGCCGCATTTCTACCTGTCGCCGTCTCGTGGGTTGCCCCAGAACAAGACGACGATTACACAGAACAACAATGCGCCCACCAAAACAAAATTCATGCTGCACCTTGCCTGAAGTGGACGGAATGGTTCGATCTCGGGCGGCCCGTCTGATGAAAGCCCAGTGGCCCGCTTTTAGTTAACGGGCAATGGCGCGGTTGGTCTACGTCAAGCAGCGTAGTTTTTTGATGCACGTCAAACAAATTCGGGAGCCGGGCGCCCCGTCCGAATGCATTTCCCTTGGAGACTGCGCCGGTGTCGTCTTCGCGCTTCGGCATCTTGCAGTAGTACGGGACGTCATGCGCCATCCGGAACGCCGGTCTCAGAGAATGGCAAGGAGCCGCAGCTGATGCTCGGTCTCGGTTCCCGTTATCAGGGTATAGAACCGTGCCTCCCGACGTTCGAGCACTGAGAGATTCTGAGCGTCGGAAAACATGTTCCATTCGTCACCGTCGATACGCTCGAGTTTTCCATGAGTCCGTGCAAAAGCAAGCAACAACCGACTTGCTTCGCGTCGGATAACGATGCGTTCCATATTCAACACATAGGGGCGCCAGCCGCCCAGAAGAACGACGTAGTGAGGTATAGCGCTTTGGTTGATTGTCATCGCCGGCGTTGCCTTTTTCTCGAGATGGCGTCAGCTGATCGGAGCCCGTCGGCCATGTGCTTCGCGTTCGCGCGTTGACATGCCCGTCTTCAACCGAACTGCGAAGTCAGCCATCCTTCCGCCCATTTGGTTGCGTACGCAACTGCATCATCGCGACGCTCGAAAGCAGCCATATCCCCGCTAGCGTGCACCTCTCGCTCCGCTCCGTCCACAAGTATCGTGATAATCCGCACGTGTGCGACGTACTGCCGATCGGCCCTGCGTGGTGTCGGATCGATTCGGAACCGAGTCGAATTGAAGAGCATAAGTCCCCCCACATTCATGGTTGTCGCGAGTTGTGCTGTCGAGGGCACAGCGCGAAAGAGGGCCAGCCCGCAATGAAAAATCATCCGACCCTCGACAATCGAGCTTGCCATGAACGCTTCGTTTCGCTGGCTTGCTGCTGTGGCCCCGATGCTCGTCCTCATGCTTTTGCGGTTACTGCCAGACATGCTTCCGAAGGTATCGGATGCACGTCAGTCGTAGGCTCAACCGATTCGCGAGCGCGCGGAGTCGTCCATGGAGCGGACTGACTTCACTATCTGGAGAGTGGCGTGACCTGTCCAGACACGATCGCGCCACGCGCATTTCGCGCGATGGACGTCAAGCCTTGCCTGCAGTGATTCGACGAGCTAGAAAGGCGACAGCCACTCACGAGTTTTCCTTTGGGTGACGAGTTGCAGGGCAATGCATCGTCATGACCGGTCAGGAAGATGCGGCTGGCGCACTCACATCCGAACGCATGGAAGTTCGGCAGTAGCGTCACCCCGTCCTTCTTCCGATCGAAATCTGCGTCGCATTTCGTCATCGTGAAAAACGGAGGGACGTTGGCCGGCAGGCCGAACACGATGTTCCCCTAGTACATTTTCCGAGGCGGTAACATGCGCTTCGCCCGTAGGCGCTGCCGTGCGACGGCGCTGGCCTTCTTTCGCTTGCGTTCTGTCGTGGGCTTTTCGTAGCTGGTTCGACTGCGCAACTCGCGAATCAACCCTATTTTCTCGATGCTGCGACGGAATCGCCGCAGCGCGACGTCGATCGGTTCGTTGACTTTCAATGTTACGGTCGTCACGGATGTCCTGTTTGTGAGTGTTCGAATGAAAAATTGACGGGTCGTGCCATGACGATGCTCGGACTCGACATTCCGAATGTCCGGCGCCAATCGAAAGAGCACGTACCGCTATGTACATCTGCACGCTTGCCGACGACACAGCGCCGCACGCGAGATTCCGGCGAGCGAGATCGTGTCGGTCCACGCGATCTCGTGCCGTCTGTTCAATTCGAGCAGTGTGCGTCGGCGATCATTTCGTTATCCTGGTCGATGCAGATCGCATCGACATGGCGAGCTGCTTCAACCTGCGTTTGAAAGGAACGCGTGTGTTTCGCGATTGTCGTCGATGATGGTCTCGGCATAGCGCAGCGATGCGCGACGTGCGTCACCGGCGGTATCGAACGGCGCATTGTCGCGAAGCCTGAAAGTCTGGCTTTGCGTCATCGTGTCGGTGGCATCGCGAAGACAAATCCTGACTGCCGCATCGAAGCCGGCATCATGGCTGTGCGGGGCGCCACTCGTCGCCGGAACATGCTGGTAAATCAGTGGATGAATTTCGAATCCACGGTAGAAATGTGTGCTCATGACATGCTCCTGACGTTCGGCCACAGCGAATGCTGCGGCCGAACTCGTCCGGCCGATCGCCGTCCATCGTAGGGCGGGCCGACGGGTTGAAGAGGATAACGTTGCAGCGCGGAGGCGGGGCGGTGCCGCAAGCGGGAAGCGGTGGAGGGGGAGCGCTCGGAGGGCGGATGATCGCTCGGATGAGCCCATCATACGCGCATCGTTTGTCGGGCGTTCACCTTATTCCCGATTGCATCCAACAGCACACGTGGGTGATGCCACAGGCGTGTGATGTCGGGCTGCGAAGCCAGCTTCGCTTCACGCCGAATCCGCATTTCACGACCGCAGCGGCTGCTTGTGCAGCGGCGATCTCGATTGCTATCGCGGAGACGTCGTGCGCTTCTTTTGATGCGATTTCGCGACTGAAGACTGTTTGGGCGGCACCCAGTTCAACGCCGTGCCGAGCCTCGGCAACATCGCTGGTTGTTTGGCGCGTGGAGGCGCCTTGCGCGACCTGATGTGCATGGTTTTCCGATCGCGTCTGAACACGCGCATTGTGACGGGCATTGGGTTGCACGCAGATCCAGTGTCCCGATGCGAAACGGACGGCCCGGTCGGGCCTGCATCGAAACGCGTCGTGTCCGCGACGGAGGTGCGTGATGCAAAGGAGCGACGACAGTGACGCGCCGCTCCGTGAGCGATGCTGTGAGGGCTTAAGAAGGTTACAGCGGGGTGATGTTCGCCGCTTGCAGGCCTTTGGGGCCGGTCTTGGCCTCGTAGCTGACTTTCTGTCCTTCGGCAAGACTCTTGAAACCATCGCCACGAATCTCGGAGAAGTGAGCGAACAGATCGTCACCACCACTGTCGGGCGTGATGAAGCCAAAACCCTTGCTATCGTTGAACCACTTGACGGTACCGGTATCCATGTTAGATCTCCTGAGAATGAACGAGCGTATGCGCCGACGATGGGCGCCGAAAATAATCAAGGAGGGAAAGGACAACGAGTACCGCGGGCCGCGGTCAATGATGGGCAGCAATCGCGCTTCTTGAATACTTCATCGCCGACAGTACGCGCCGTCAGGAAGGGTGTCAAGCGCTTTCGGTCGAGGGGATGAACATGGCCCTTGTCCGTTTCTGGTTGATTTCGAGCCGGATTGAGCGTTGCCGGTCGAGTCGAGGCACAAGCGCGGCACACATTTTTGCGAAGACGGATTTGCCTCGAATGGACGACGCGCGCGGCCTGGATAGCGGAATCGTGATTTGCACCATCCACTGCGGCCGTCTTTTTGCTGCGACCTGCGGTGCGCCACGCCAAGCGGGGCAACATCGTCTCGACCGTCGAACTGACTGGCTGGCGAAACAGTTACAAGATACCTGTTGACCGGGGAGCTACCCGGCGGTTAGTGTGTCGTCCGAAGTTCAAGAAGTTCGATTGCTGTTCATCAATTGCTCGTCCCTCAACGGTATCGTTGTCCTCCCCCTCCTTGACGCTTCGCGCCCTCTTTAGCAGGGCAGATATTCGTATTTCTCTCTCAAGGATTATTCATGGATACCGATACGGTCGAGTGGTTCAACCGATAGCAACGGCTTTGGCTTCATCCCCTCCGACGAGGTCGGCGACGACCTGCACGTTCAGCCTCCCCAGGCTGGAGCAGCGGGCTTCAAGACTCCGGCTGGAAATAGGAAGGCGCGTTTCGGAACGAAGCAAGACCGACGGGGTCTGCTAGCGCCGAACATCAAGCCTCCGTGAGGTCTAAAGCTCCGGCTTCCCGTGAGGGACGCCGTGTCGCAGCGACATGCACGCGAAGCTTTGCCCCTCCCCAGTTGGAACGAGCGCTCCTGCTGCATCTCTGCTCGTTGCGCAGCGTGCCGAACGCCATACACCTCGTTGCACACTTCTCCCTGGCTGCAACGCCTTTTTGTCACTTCCCGCTTGCTTTGGATTCGGCGCGAAATGACTTTGAATCAGTGCGCCCGTGCGCGTCTCGCACGGAACGCACCTACTCGAACATCACTAAAACTAAAATGCACGACAAACAAGTTCATCTATACAACGGCTATGCGGTTCAACCTTCGGCGCATCGCTTGCCCGATGGAACCTTTTCATCCAATCTGCTGCTCGACCGCACCGGTTGCGCGCGTACAGAAGGCCGCTACCAGTTCTACTCGCTCGATTACTTCGCGAGTGAAGAGCAGGCGCTTCTGCATTCGGCACGCTGGGCACGCAACTGGGTCGATACACGCGGTTGATCCCCGCATGAGGAACCGGTGCTGGTCAGGATCGTATGGGCGGTTTGATTCGCGATCGAGCCGCTTGCTTTTCAGCGACCGATATACCGCTACGCAGCGGTAACGGTCGAGCTGCCGGTCATCTCGATGTCATCCTGAGGATCGCAAAATTTCGCGAACGGATCGGGCGGTGTTGCCGTTTGTCGCGTTCGTCGACGAGTCGCCAATTCAGGCGGCATTCGCTCGTGATCGTCAAGTCGCGGGTGTGGCACGTTGGCGCCGCTAAGGCACCATCATCGAGGATGCTTCATTTCCTCGGATTCCACCGCGGCGATTCGTTCTTCGCTTGCGGAAACAGAGTCCATGGCTTCGTCGATCGATGCCAATGCATACTCGCAGGCCAGTTTCGTTTCTTCGACCGCAGGCTCTGGCTCCTCGTCTTCGCTAGGCGGAGGGGAAAGCATGTCTTCAAGCATCATCGCAAGTTCAGGGGTGTCCCATTCCTCGCCTCTTTGTTCCTTCTTCTTTATATAGTGCCGGATTTCCGCGTCCTGATCCGGCGAGAGTGGAAGGTGTCGAAACGTGTTGCTCGGGTTGGCGTCGATCATGATATTGCTCCGAAGGTTCAGCGATGACGGTGACGGAACAGTTTGCTATTTGCCGCAGCGCGCATCCTGAATTCGCTCGAGGCGGGAAAAAAGCTCGTCAACCTGGAGCGAGAGGACCCTGTTTTGCCCGGATTGCGTGCGGAGTTTGCCGAGCCTGACTCTCCAATACGCAGGATCACTTACAGACGATTTGTTGACGAACGCATGTTGTGCGTGCTCGAGCAGTCCGATCGCTCGCCTGATATGGACCAATTCGCGTTCCGCTTCACAGTACCAGCTCATGTTTGCCGCCGTTGATTATGAATTGCATCTTGTTTTTCTGTCCCGCAGGAACTCTCGAGTTCACTCAAAAGGCGGTGCAGGAGCCGATTCCGGGCTGTGCGGCTGTCGCACGGCTCGACGGTGTGGTGAGAGGGGAAAATGTGGTGCGCAAGCAAAGGCACGACACCATCTGGAGCGGGCGAGCAGTCGATCTGCAAACGGGGCTCGGATGAGACCATCATACGCGCATCGCCGGTCGGACAACCGCTTTATTTCGGCTGCGACGAAGCACGCTTATCCGATGTCGCCGTTGCACGCCGGCGCGCGAACCTCGAGGCGTGGCGGAGTAGGGCGAAGGCCGTCGAGCGACCATGCCGGAAGCTCGCGAGGAATCGAATTTTGCGCCATATGACGTGATAACGCTCTTCGAGAGGAGGCACGCAGAGGGAAACGCAATCGCGGATCCGGATCATGCGTGTGCCGGGTTCGATGGCGGATAGCCGCTGTCATGTGCGGGCAGCGATCCGCTGGCAAACCCGGTGATCGCGATACGCGCGAGGGCACCTTCAGTCGCTCCAGTTCGAAAAAAATCGGGGCGTCCTGCGTTGCCGGTTCCCGTGTATAGTGGGCTTCCCCGTGTGGAGTGACCAACATGCCGACCTATCCGTTTCTTCTCTACAAGGGGTACGAACTTCATCCTCTTGTCTTCCCCCGCACGTTCGATCGCTTTGACAGGCATTCCCGTTACGCCGAAGGGTATGACATTGCGGTACGAATATGTCGTCCGGCCTCGATTGAAAGCTCACCTGCCAGCCGCGTTTTCAGGCTGAACCAGCCCGATACTTTCTCCGATTTTGGCGTGGCGAGGCGCGCCGCCCGGCAGCAGGGAAAGGACATCATCGACGGGAAAGTGAGCGGGGCTTCAGTCGTCGACTTGTGAAAGTGCGACGGGCATGCAAGGCGAGCCCTCTCCCGCGCATGTTCGCGAGCGCCCGGTGAGCTGTTATCGATGTGCTTCCTGGCGTGATTTTCGCGGACGGTTGCCCGATCGCGTGACAGCAGTCGGGCGTCGTCAACGAAAGAACAGTTCCCGCATGCCAAATGTGTGATGCGCTTCGGCCGCCATGAGCACCATGAGCACCAGCAGGCACAGCGGCGGTATCAGGATCGCGTACACCAGCGCCAGCCGCTCCCACATCATGTGCATGAAGATCGATACGATCAGCCCGGCCTTGGCGATCATCAGCACGACGATCAGCACCCATCGCAACAGGCCCTGCACGTGGAAGTAATCCACGAGATACGACAACGTGCTCAGGACGAACAGCAGGCCCCAGATCTTCAGGTAGATGCCGATCGGGTGCTGCTGGCCGTGCGCGGCGTCGGGTCGATCGGCGGGATTGGTGTGGTCCATGATCTGCCTCACCACAAATAGAACAGCGCGAAGATGAACACCCACACCAGGTCGACGAAGTGCCAGTACAGGCCGGCGATTTCGACGATCTGGAAGTTGCCGTGCTCGGTGAACCCCGGCTGCAGGATCTTGCGCGCGATCAGCAGCAGGTAGACCACCCCGCAGGTCACGTGAAAGCCGTGGAATCCGGTGATCATGAAGAAGCAGGCGCCGAACTGCGTGGCGCCCAGCGGGTTGCCCCACGGGCGAATACCTTCATGAACGATCAGCTTGGTCCATTCGAAGGCCTGCATCGACACGAAGGTCACGCCGAGCAGCGCGGTCGCGAGCAACAGTGCGGCGGCGCGCCTCGCATTGCGCCGGTAGCCGAAATTGACTGCCATCGCCATGGTGCCGCTGCTGGTGATCAGCGTGAACGTCATGATGGCGATCAGCAGCAACGGCACGTCGACGCCTGCCACGGTGAGCCCGAACACCTTGGACGTGTCGGGCCACGGCGCCGTGGTCGACATGCGCACTGTCATGTAGCCGATCAGGAAGCTGCTGAAGACGAAGGTGTCCGACAGCAGGAAGATCCACATCATCGCCTTGCCCCACGGCACCTTGAAGGCTTCGCGGTCGGCCGACCAATCCGTGACGATGCCGCGCCAGCCGTCAGGGCCGGCGTCGGCGGGTGGTGGGGCAGCGGATTCGGGCGGCAGCGTGGGCGAGGTCATGGCGCGGCTCCGTATAGCGGCCCGCAGACGGCGGCGACAATCGCGGGGGTGAGCCACCACATCGCCGCCAGCAGCACGAGCCAGACGGCCAGCAGGAAATGCCAGTAGAGGGCGCACAGCGAAATGGCGCGTTGAGCCCGGAACGGGTCCATAAGCCGGCGTTGCGCGATCGTCACGGCCCAGGCCGCCAGCCCGCCGAGCACGTGCAATCCGTGCAGGCCGGTAAGCAGGTAGAGGAAGCTGTTGGAAGGATTGGCGATGAGGGTCTGCCCGGCCGCCGACATCATGCGCCACGCGGTCAGTTGCCCGATCACGAACACGGCGGCCAGCACGCCGCCGCATACCAGCCACGCCATGCGGTGCACGGTCAACTGCCTGGCACGCTGCATGGCCACGCTTGCCAGCGCGAGCGCGCCGGTGTTCCACCACAGCAGCGCGGGATGCGGGATCGGCTGCCAGTCGGGCTCGCGCATGCGCATGCCGTAAGCGAGCAACAGCAGTGAAAACAATGCCGTTGCCACGGCCATGAACACGATCAGGCCGATGCGGCTCGCATTCGGCACGACGGGCGGCGACGTGTCGGGAACGAAGGTGCGCGGCAGCGTGGTCATTTGCGAGCCTCGCCGGGTTGAAGCGTCGGGGGGGCCGGTTCCGGTTCCGGTGCCGTCGCGGGCGGCTGGTTTTGCGGGACGAAGTCTTCCGTTTGTCCCGGCGGGCTGTATTCGTACGCCCAACGGTAGACGACGGGTTGCGCGGCGCCCCAGTTGCCGTGCGTCGGCGGCGTTTGCGGCGTTTGCCATTCCAGCGTGGTGGCCCGCCAGGGGTTGCCGTCGGCACGCTTGCCGCGCACGAGGCTCCACGCCAGGTTGTACAGGAACAGCAACTGCGCCACCGCCACGATCAGCGCGACGACGGTGATGAAGGTGTTGAGCGTCTGAGCCGAGTGTGGAATGAAGCTGTAACCCTCGTACGCGTAATACCGCCGAGGCATGCCGAGGATGCCGAGATAGTGCATCGGGAAGTAGATCGCGTAGGTGCCGACGAAGGTGGCCCAGAAGTGCGCGCGCCCGAGCGTGTCGTCGAGCATGCGGCCCGTCACCTTCGGATACCAGTGGTAGATACCGCCGAACACCACCAGGATCGGCGACACGGCCATCACCATATGGAAGTGCGCCACCACGAAGTACGTGTTCGACAGCGGAATGTCCACGCTCACGTTGCCGAGATAGAGCCCGGTCAGCCCGCCCAGCACGAAGGTGCTGATGAAGCCGATGGCAAACAGCATCGGCACGGTCAGGTGGATATCGCCACGCCACAGCGTCAGCACCCAGTTGTAGACCTTGAGGGCGGTCGGGATGGCAATGATGAGCGTGGTGGTGGCGAAGAAGAAGCCGAAGTACGGATCCATGCCGGCGATGAACATGTGGTGCGCCCAGACCACGAAGCTCAGTGCGCCGATGATGACGATGGCCCACACCATCATCCGGTAGCCGAAGATGCTCTTGCGCGCATGGGTGCTGATGAGGTCCGACGCGATGCCGAAGGCCGGCAGCGCGACGATGTAGACCTCCGGATGCCCGAAGAACCAGAACAGGTGCTGGAACAGCAGCGGGCTGCCGCCGGCATGCTTGAGCGATTGCCCCATCGACACCACGGCCGGTATGAAGAAACTGGTGCCGAGCGTTCGATCGAGCAGCATCATCACCGCCGACACGAACAGCGCAGGAAACGCGAGCAGCGCCATGATGGTTGCGATGAAGATGCCCCACACCGTGAGCGGCATGCGCATGAGCGTCATGCCGCGGGTGCGGGCCTGCAGCGTGGTGGTCACGTAATTCAGGCCGCCCATGGTTGCCGCGACGATGAAGATCGCGAGCGATACGAGCATCAGCACGATGCCCCATTCGACGCCCGGCGTGCCGGGCAGGATGGCCTGGGGCGGATACAGCGTCCAGCCCGCGCCGGTCGGCCCGCCCGGCACGAAGAAGCTCGCGACCAGCACCAGCACGGCCAGCAGGTAGACCCAGTAGCTCAGCATGTTGAGAAACGGGAACACCATGTCGCGCGCGCCCAGCATCAGCGGGATCAGGTAGTTGCCGAAGCCGCCCAGGAACAGCGCGGTCAGCAGGTAGATCACCATGATCATCCCGTGCATGGTGACGAACTGGTAGTAGTGGTTGGCGTCGATGAAGCTGAACTTGCCGGGAAATCCGAGCTGCAATCGCATCAGGTCCGACAGGACCAGGCCGACCAGGCCGATGGCGATGGCCGTCAGCGAATACTGCACGGCGATGACCTTGTGGTCCTGGCTCCAGACATAGCGGGTCCAGAAGCTTTTCGGGACGTGATCCATGTGCGCGTAGGGCATTGCGTCTGCTCCGCTAGGGCTGGCGGTTGGCCGCGGTGCTGGCGGCCGGGCCGCCTTGCGATTCGATGTAGGTCACGAGCGCGGTCAGCTCCTGCTCGCTCAGGTCGAAATGCGGCATGATCGGTGCGTACCCCTTCACGACGCGGGCCGTCGGGTTGCGGATGAACGCGCGCAGATAGGCTTCGTCCACCTTCGCGGTGCTGCCGTCGGCCATCGTTTCGGTCTTGCCGTACAGGCCCTTCCAGGTCGGGCCCACGCGCGGACTGCCGTCCACGGTATGGCACGCGAAACAGCCCTTGGCTGCCGCGAGCGCCTTGCCCTGGTCGGCGAGCGCCTGGGCGCTGCCGCCTGCCGTGGCGGCAGCGGCCTGCACGCCGGCCTGCTGCCGCTGCGCGAAGGTGGTCTGCTGCGCCAGCCAGCGCGAGAACGATGCTTCGTCTTCCACCACCACCACGCCGCGCATGTTCGAGTGCCCGATGCCGCACAGCTGCGCGCACAGGATGTCGTAACGTCCCGCCTTGGTCGGTGTGAACCAGAAGGTCGTCACCATGCCGGGCACCATGTTCATGCGCGCACGGAACGGCGGCACATAGAAGTCGTGCAGTACGTCGAGCGACCGTGTCAGAACCTGGATCGGCCGGTTCAACGGGAGGTGGACCTCGGGCGTCTCGATCAGGTAGTTGTCGCGGCCGTTGGGGTCGGCGGGGTTCAGGCCGAACGGGTTGTCGTTGCTGACGTAGCGCGCGTCCGTCGTGCCCAGCTTGCCGCCGGTGCCGGCGAAGCGGAAGCGCCATTGCCATTGCCGGCCGAGCACTTCCATCTGCAGCACGTTGCGTGGCGGCCGGATGTAGTCCGCGTAGACGAAGAGGCCGGGTGCCAGCAACGCCGCCACGCCGACGGCGGTCAGGCCGATCAGCCACCATTCCAGCCGCCGGTTGTGCGGCTCGTAGGCCGCGCGATGCCCGCCGCGGTGGCGGTAGCGGATCAGTGCGATCGCGATGAACAGGTTGATCGCGATGAAGAATGCGCCGGTGATGACGAGCGTGATCGTCAGCATGTCGTCCATGCGCACCCAGTTCGACGCGATCGGCGTGATCCACCAGGGACTGGCAAAGTGAAACCCCACCGCCAATGCGATGATCACGATCAGGGCAATCGCAAGCGCCATGGGCCGCCTCGCCGCGCCTCACTCGCCGGAGCCGCCAACCCGCGCTCCTGGCATCGTCGTGCCGCCTTGCCGGATTTCGTATTACATTTTGCCGGCAGTCCACCAAGACCGATTCGCCAAGCGTCGTCGGCGGCTCTAAAGAAAAGGTAGTCCGCGCCTTTGCATCGTGCAAGGCAGCGCAAGGGGGGGAGGCACGCTCCCATACCCGCATGCATCGCACGACAGACGATGCCACCCGCCGCGACGACGAGCAAAACGGCCACCTTCTGCATGGATTGTCGAGGCGGCCGTCTCGCGCGGCGCGACGAACCGGCGTGTCAGTGCATCGCGTTCTGCTTGCGCCGTTCGAGCATGCCGTAGACAACGGCGGTCACCACACCGAACAGCAGGTTGGCCAACAAGGGTCCGGATCCCCGCTCCGAGATGAACCACGGGAACACGGCGGTCATCACGTAGAAGTTCCATACGTACGCGACGATCCCGAAAGCCAGGCCGATGACGGCCTCCATGCCGACGCTCGAATCGAAGCGGAACGGGGCCATGATCGCGGCGAGGATCATCCCCATGATGGCGCCGAGTACATAGTGCAGCAGCAGCGCCATTCCCACGATGCTGAAGCTGAACACCGACATCTGTTCGAGCGCACCGCGGCCCATCACCATTGCCGCGATCTTGTGGGTCGGTTGCCACGGGCTTTCATCGAGCACCATGGTCGACCAGAAGAATTCGAGCACGATCACCAGGGCGCCACCCGCAAGACCGGCTACGGCAGCGGCGAGCCAGTCCGGCATGCGCCGTTGCCAATGGTGTGATTGAATGTGCAGTTCCATAGAACCTCCTTGCTGAAGGATCAACCTCAGCACTCAGGCAGGCCGGTTTTCGGGTGTCAGGGGAAAACCGGTGACGTGGGTTCGCCGCCTTCCAGATCCGCATTCGGAAAATGTCGGGCGATCATCTGCTCGATTTCCTGCTCTCGCAATGCCGGCACGTCGGCCATGATCAGGATCTGGCCTTCCTTGATCGCTTCACGAAACCGCTCGAGTCGCGCGTTCGGCTCGGCGATGCCGATCATCCCGGCCGTCCACGCGCCGAAGCCCGCTCCCACCATCGTCAATGCGACGACGGCGCCGCCCGCGATCACGAGCTCTGCAGGGGGGTATACGAGCGCGACGAGACCGATGAGCGCGCCCGTCGCGCCGCCGAGTGCGACACCACGCTCGAGCGCATGCACGACATCGCTGCTTTGCAGCAAAGACGCTTCGGGTAACTCATCAAGCGTGACACTGTGATCGGCGAGGACGTGGATATGGCGCCAGATGATGCGCGCGCGGAGCAAGTCATCCACGACCGCCTTGGCCATCTGCGTGTCGGGTACGAGGAAATAGAGGCGCCTCATGTCGGCCCCCTTTTTCAGTCTGGAGTACGTTCTATTTTATGTCACCATCGGCAGCGTGGTACCTGTGCGCGCGTACGTGGTTACACGCGATCACGCTTCAGTGCAGTCGGTCATTGCGCGAGTGCGCGGCAAATGAGGCGAACAGCACATCAGCGGAAATCTGCACGGAACCCTTTTTCTCGAACACTTCGCTCAGCGCGGAAAGGCCCGGTCAGACCGCACCGGTGGCGTGCAACGTGTGAATCTTTTCATCGGCATAACCGAGTTCGTGCAGCCCGGGCATCACGGTCTTCCCGTCGCCGGCCGTGAACGGACCGTACGGAAAGATCGTCGCGTGCGACGCGCCGGATCCCGTCGATGACGACGTTCAGCCCCGCGAGCGACGTGTCGAGTACGAGGTGGCGCTGGGGGTGACTGGCAGCGCCGATCTGGCGCGCCGGCATCGTCAGGATGACTTCACGTGGCGTCGATCAGGCACGCGGTGCGACCGACGCACCGACGATTCCATGCCGCCGCAGCGAATCCGCGACGAAGCCCGACGCCTTCATCTCCTCGACGAACGTGCCGAGCAACGCGGCGGCCGCTTCGCCGCGGCTCTTCGGCACGCCCATCGCCTGGCGGATCACCATGAAGCGCTCGTCGAGCAGGCGCAGGCCCGTCGTCTTCGCCGCGTCGGCCTCGAGTTGCTGCTTCACGCCCGCCGCGACTTCGAGCTGCTGCTCGACGAACGTCGACACCACGGCCTGCGATGTCGGCGCGCGCACGATCTGCGCGACTTTCAGTTCGCGCGTGAGGAACAGGTCGTACGCGCTGCCCTTGCCGACGGCTACGCGATTGTGCGGCTGGTCGACGTCCGCGTTGCCGCGGATCGGCGAATCGTCGCGCACCAGATAGAAGCCTTCGATCAGCACGTACGGTGCAGTGAACGCGACTGTTTCGCCGCGCAGCGGATCGACCGCGAAGAAGCCGAAATCGGCGCGCTCTTCGGTCAGCGCCTGCACCGACTTGCCGGCAGCGTCGAACACGACGAGTTCGAGCTCGGCCGACAGCCGCTCGGCAAACGCACGCGCGAGGTCGATCGATACGCCCAACGGCTCGCCCGTGGCTGGGTCGCGGTTCGCGAGGATCGGATTGCCGAGATTGATCGACGCGCGCAGCTTGCCGGTCGGGGTGAATGCGGAGAGGACGGAGGGGTCGACGGTCATGAAAGGGCTCGTAAGGAATCGGATGTGCGGGAACGGCGAACGGTCAGCGCGCCGAGGCAGCATCATCCGTGACGGATCGGTTGGCTCGTTGCGGCGGTTGCTTCGTCTCGACTACTTCACCGCGACTTCCGTGTGCACGACTTGCGGCGGGCTCTTGAAGAACGGCCCGGCCAGCTGACGCCACGCCTGGAAGTCGTCCGATTGCCGGAAACGCACCATGTGATCGTCGACGGTGTCCCATTTGACGACGAGCAGGTAGCCGCCGCTGCGCTCGATCACGCGGTGCAGCTCGGCGCCGCCGCAGCCGTGCGCGCGGGCGAACAGCGGGAGTGCCTGTCGAACCGCCGCTTCGAATTGCTCGGCCAGCGACGGATCGATTTCGAGCGATGCCATTTCCAGAATCATGAATGCTCCATGCGGGGTGAATGATGCGACAGGACGCGCCATGATCGACGCGTCCCGCAACGATACCGGAAGTACGCATCACGTGTTCCGGATGGCCGGCTCGCGCGCGGCCTACCGTGCGATGGGTGCCGCTGATCGGCTCATGCGCGTCAGCGTTTTCCCTAATGTGGAATACGCGGCACGAGCCGATGTCACAGAGGTAGTGAAGATAAACAATCCGAGGACAGCCATGACGACATCCGCGATAAACGGAACGAATGATGCACCAGCCGAAACGATCGCCGAGGCCGCATCCGACATCCCCGCGGCCGCCCCGTCGATCCTGCTGGTCGACGACGAGCCGAGCGTGCTGTCCGCGCTCAAGCGCGTGTTGCGGCCCGCGCGCTACACCATCCTGACCGCCGAAAGCGGAGAGGCCGCGCTCGACATCCTGGCGTCGACCGAAGTCGACCTGATCGTGTCGGACATGCGCATGCCGAACCTGAGCGGCGCGGCGTTTCTCGCCCGCGCTCGCGCGCTTTACCCGGACACGATGCGCATCCTGCTGACTGGCTATTCCGACATCGCGTCGATCGTGGAGGCCGTCAACGAAGGCGGCGTGTATCGCTACCTGAACAAGCCGTGGGACGATCATGACCTGCTGATGACCATCGAGCAGGCGCTCGAACAGCGGCGCCTTCGGAGCGAGGCCGCGCGGCTGGCCGCGCTGACCGAAGCGCAGAACGAAACGCTGCGTCGCTTCAATACGGAACTCGAAACACAGGTTCGCGCGCGCACCGAGGAGCTCGGGCAAACCGTGATGTTTCTCGAGGCGGCGCAGCACGACCTGAAAAGCAGCTTCACCGCGATGGTGCAGGTCTGCGCGAGCATGATCGAGATGCGCTGCGGGTCGGCGAGCGGGCATGCGATGCGCGTCGGCGAGATCGCGCGCCGTCTCGCGCTGTCGGCGGGGATGAGCAGCCTGCACGCGCAGGACGTGTATTTCGCGGGACTGCTGCACGGCATCGGCAAGCTGTCGCTGCCCGACGAGCTGTTGCACAAGCCGCTCGTGAAGATGACGACGGACGAACACAGCCTGTTCCAGCAGCACCCGCTGCGTGCGCAGATGGTGCTCACGCCGGTTGCGCAATTGCACAAGGTCGCGTCGATCGTGCTGCACCAGTACGAGCGATTCAATGGACGCGGCACGCCGGACGGGCTCGCGGGCGACGCGATTCCGCTCGGCTCGCGGATCGTCGCGGTCGCGCGCGATTTCGAAGGGTTGCGCAACGGCGAGATCGGTTCGCCGCATTCGGTCGAGCAGGCAATCGACGTGCTGCACTCTCAGGCCGGCGTGCGTTACGACCCGCTGCTCGTCGCGCGCTTCATCGAACTGATGCGGGATCCGGCAAGCCTGCGCATCGCGGCGTCCGTCGCTGAGATCCGGTCCGAACAACTGCGCGAGGGGATGCAGCTCGCGGACGATCTGCGCACGCACCGCGGGGTGCTGTTGATGACGAAGGGCAGCGTGATGTCGGCGCACCAGATCGAGCTCGTGCGCCGTTTCGAGGCACGCGAAGGCACGACGTTCGACATTCTCGTGATGACCGGCGCCGCCGCGTCGACGCAGGCGCCGGCCGGCACGTCGCCTGCCTGACGCTGCGCCGGCCGGGCCGTGGCGCGCGATCGGTCGCGCGTCGCCGCAACGCGTTCATTTCGACTGGGGCGCTCGATCATGCATGGCACCTACAACCTGCTGCTTGTCCTGCTGTCGCTCGTCATCGCGACGCTGGCCTCCTATACGGCGCTCGACCTGGCCGCGTTCATTTCGCTGCTCGACAACCCGACGCTCAAGCGCGCGTGGCTGGCCGGCGGCGCGGCCGCGATGGGCACCGGAATCTGGTCGATGCATTTCGTCGGCATGCTGGCGCTGTCGCTGCCGATCCCGCTCGGCTATGCGCTGCCGGATACCGGCGCGTCGCTGGCGATCGCTGTGCTCGTGTCGTATTTCGCGCTGAACGTCGTCACGCGCGCGCGGTTGAGCCGCCGGCGCCTGCTGGCGGGCGGCATGCTGATGGGCGCCGGAATCGTCGGCATGCATTACACGGGCATGGCCGCGATGCGCATGGCGCCCGGCATCCGCTACGATCCCGCGCTGTTCGCGGCGTCGATCGGCGTCGCGGTGATCGCATCGACCGTCGCGCTCTGGATGGCGCAGACGTTGCGCGCGCAACAGGCGCGCCATGCGACCGCGCAACGCATCGGCGCCGCGCTGATCATGGGCATCGCCATCACGGGCATGCACTACACCGCGATGGCGGCCGCGCATTTCGCGCCGGATGCGCGCTGCGGCGCCGCCAACGGCATCGATGCGCCGTGGCTCGCGACCACCATCGCACTGTTCACGATGGCGACGCTGATCGTCACGCTGCTCGTCTGCCGCTTCGATGCGCGCACGACCTTTCTGCGCGGCATGACGGACACGCTCGAACGGCTGGTGCGATTGCGGACCGCGGAACTCGAAACGGCGTTGCGGCGCTACGAGCAGACGACGGCGATGCTGCAGCGCACGCGCGAGAACATGGCGACCGAAATCGACGAGCGCCGGGCGGCGCAGAGTCGGCTCGAACAGGAGAAGGACGAACAGCGGCGCCTGCTGCGGGCGCTCGAGGAAACCCACGTGCAGTTGCTGCAATCGGAAAAACTCGCGTCGATCGGCCAGCTCGCGGCCGGCGTCGCGCACGAGATCAACAATCCGATCGGCTTCATCAGCGCGAACCTCAATACGCTCAGGACGTGGGTGCGAAGCCTGCTCGCCGTGATCGCCGCGCATGACGCCGCACTCACGCAGCTGGAACCGGCGACGCGCGATGCGCTGACGGCGATGCGCGGCGAGGCCGATCTGGACTACGTGCGCGACGAGATCGTGACGCTGATCGACGAATCGATCGACGGCGCGGTGCGGGTGCGGCGCATCGTGCAGGACCTGCGCGATTTCTCGCGGCCGGGCAGCGGCGAGTGGAGCGTGGTGGATATCCACGCGGGCCTCGAGAGCACGCTCAACGTCGTACACAACGAACTCAAGTACAAGGCCGACATCGTCCGGGAGTACGGTGACGTGCCGCAGGTCGAATGTCTTCCGTCGCAGTTGAACCAGGTATTCATGAACCTGCTCGTCAACGCGGCACATGCGATTCCGGCGCGCGGCGTGATCACGATCCGCACGTCGAGCGACGGCGAACAGGTGTCGATCGCGATCAGCGATACCGGCACCGGCATGACGCCCGACGTCGTTCGGCGGATCTTCGATCCGTTCTTCACGACGAAGCCGGTCGGGCAGGGCACGGGGCTGGGGCTGTCGGTGTCGCACGGCATCGTCGAGCGCCATCGCGGGGCGATCGACGTGACGAGCGAGCCGGGGCGCGGCACGACGTTCTGCGTTCGACTGCCGATCCGGCGCGCCGAAGGCAGCGCGGATGCGGCGGCGGCAGTCGAGCAACGGGCATAAGCGACAGGCGACGCGTCGTCACCGCACCCGCTTGCGCCGCCGCCTGCGAAAGAAATTCCAGAACATCGCGGTCGCGTCCGGCCCCGTCGCGGAGTGGAACGCTTCGCGCGGATCGCCGCCACTCCACGCGTGCGCCAGACGGCGGACGATGCAGACCCGGACGATCAGCCGGCCGCCGCGCAGATAGTCGGTGTAATCGGCATCGTCATGCGCGTAGGTATGTTGCTCGCCGACACGCAGTTCGCCCTGTTCGTCGACGAGCCGATTGATCCGCGCGAACGCGACGCCGAGCTGCCGCGCGTTTTGCTCGGCGACGACCGTATCGAGTCCGCCATGCACGACGAGCGCGGGCATGCCCGGATAAGCACCCACGTCGACGCAGGCGTCGACGACGCTTATCGGATCGTCGCGCAGGCCGCGGCGCATCAGGCTCATCGCGGCCATCGTCGACAACGGCGGCGCGATCGCCGGACCGGAGTGCAGGCCGACGGCCGCGAACAGATCGGGAGACTCGATCGCCAGCCGTGCCGCCAGTCCCGCGCCGGCCGACATGCCGGCCAGGTAGATCCGGTCGCGGTCGAACCCGCGCGCCCGCACGATCGCGTCGATCAGTGACGCGATCGCCGGGGCCTCCGACTGAGACGCATCGCCATGCCAGTTCCAGCAGCGATGCGAATGGGCTGTCTTCGCCTGTTCGGGAAACAGCACGGCAAACCCGGCGCGCTCGGCGATGCGGCAGATGCGCGTGCCCGCGGCAAACGACTCGGCCGACTGCTTGCAGCCGTGCAGCATCACGACGACGGGCATGCCGTCACTTGGCGCCGAAGCGGCGGGCAGGTACAGCGCGTAGGCGAGATGGTTGACGAGGCGGCCGGCGGTGGGGCGCGCGGAATGAAACGAGCGCAGCCACGTGCCGGGTGCCTGGTGTGGCGATGTCCGTGCGGGCGGCGCCGGCGCGCGCACGCGACGCGTGGTTCGGGCGGTGGCCGCGCGCTGGGTGGACGGCGCCGGTTTGGCTGTCTTCCTTTTGGGGCGCGTAGTCGCCGCGGCGGAAAGCAGATCGAACGGCCGCAGCCAGAGGCTGGATTTTTTCCTGGGCATGGACGGATCTCGTGCCGGCAGCTCGCGCGACAGCATGCGGCGAGCCCGGCCGCTGGATGGACGGCGAATGCGGGCGGCAGCGCACGATGCGTGCCGCGGGATGCGTCCGCGTCGGCGTGCCCCGGCACGGCCGATACGGGGAGCGACTGACCGACAGAACACCACGCCGCGCGACATCAATCCGGCAGCGTCCCGATTCTGGCCGGCCACGCACCATGCTAACAGGCGTCGCTGGCCTCGGGTGCGATGGTTCCGTGACCAATCGGTGAATGCTCTGACCCCACTGCCGACGGATGTCGGTTGCGTGCGAGCGGATGCCGACGCTTCACCGATACGTCCACAACCGGTGCATCACGAACATGGTCGGCGGGATCAGCAGTGCGATCGCGACGATGGCCCAGCCGCGAGGCACGTCGAGCAGTTCGGCGGTGCGGGCGAGCAGCATCGTTTCGGCGAAGCCGGCCAGCGCGGCGGTCAGATAGCGCAGCAGGTTGCGCGAACGCACGGTCGACGAGAAGCTCCACAGCGTGTTCGCGAGATACGAGAACGCCGTCGCGCAGACGAACGCGACGGCGTTGGCGATTACCTGAGTGGCATCGAACAGCGCGTACATCGCGGATGCGATCAGCACGTGCAGCGCGGTCGAGCCGAGCCCGGACAGGCCGAAGCGCGCCAGCCGCACGCGCTCGGCATAAAGCAGCTCGAACATCGCTACCTCCGCGCTTCAGCGCTCACCCACCCGCACGCGGGCCGGCTGCGCGCGGCGGCGTGCGTTCGGGCGCCGCGCATCGCGCACGACCGGCAGTTCGATCACCTTGGCGTGCGTCTGGTAGCGACGGCGAATCAGATAGACGGGGCGTTGCTTCGACTCGTCGTAGATGCGTCCGATGTACTCGCCGACCACGCCGATGCCGACGAGCTCGATCCCGCCGATGAACAGCGTCACCGACAGCAGCGACGGATAGCCGAGCACCGGGTTGCCGAACAGCAGCGTGCGGCCCACGATGAACGCGCCGTACAGGAATGCGAGCGCGGCGATACCGAGGCCGATGTAGGTCCAGCTGCGCAGCGGCACGGTGCTGAAGCTTGTGATTCCCTCGAGCGCGAAGTTCCACAGCTTCCAGCCGGAGAACTTCGAGTGCCCGGCGCTGCGCGCTTCGCGCTGATACTCGATGATCACGGTCTGGTAGCCGACCCACGCGAACAGCCCCTTCATGAAGCGATGACGCTCGGGCAGGCTGCGCAGCGCGTTCACGACCTTGCGGTCCATCAGCCGGAAGTCACCGACGTTCTCCGGCAGCTTCACGTCCGACAGCAGGTTGTGCACGCGGTAGTAGATCGCGGCGGCGGTGCGCTTCGAGAACGAATCGCATGCGCGATTGCTGCGCTTCGCGGCGACGACTTCCACACCGTTGCGCCAGTGCTCGAGCATCACCGGAATCAGGCTCGGTGGATCCTGCAGGTCGGCGTCGAGCGGAATCACCGCGTCGCCGCCCGCCTCGTCGAGGCCGGCCGTCAGCGCCGCTTCCTTGCCGAAGTTGCGGGTGAGATCGATGACGCGCACGCGGCGGTCGGTCATGCTGACCCGGATCAGGCGTTCGAGCGTGTCGTCGCGGCTACCGTCGTTTACGCAGACGATCTCGAAGCGGATCGCATCGAGACCGGCCATCAGCGGAATCACGACGTCGAAGAAGCGTTCGACGGCCTCGCCTTCGTTGTAGAACGGTACGACCAGCGAGACGAGCGGTGTGTAGAGTGGTTCGCGCATGATGAGTTCCCCTGTAAGACGTGCGTATCAGCGGCCGGCACCGAAGGTGGGGCGGCCGGCGCGGCGCAGTCCGTGCGCCGGGCGGTGGTGTGAGCGGACCGGATGCGGGAACCCGGTCTCGGTCGAGTTGTCGTGTGCGTCGGGCATCGACGGCACGTCGTGTCTTTCTTGTGCAATCCGGCTGACGAGCAGCGCCAGCGACGCCAGCGTGACGAGCGGCATGAACTGGAACGACAGATGCGTGACGATCGCGAGACCGGCGAGCGGCGTCGCCCACATCAGCATCAGCCATTCGCGATCGAAGCGTCGCCAGCCGTGCGTCCACGCATAGCGCGCATACCACGCGATCACGAGCCCGTACCAGGTCAGGTCGTAGTCGTACAGGTACGGGCTGACGATCAGGCATGCGCAGGCGAGCGTGGCGGCGCGCAGCGCGTACGAACACGCGCCACGCCACGCGTACACGACGGCGATCGCGGCGGCCGAGGCCGACAGCAGCTGCAGGCCGCGCGCGACATAGGCGGGCCAGCCGGCGAGGGTGGCGAGCGCGAACACGGTCGGCATGCGCGCGAGCTTGACGTGGCCCGCGTCGACCGTCTGATACGCGTCGTTGATGCCGTGCACGAATGCGATCCACGACTCGATCCCGAACGCAAGCGTCGTCAGTACGACGCCGACGGCGATCGTCGCGGCCCATGCGGCCAGTGCGCGCCATTGTCCGGCGCAAAGCAGCGCGAGCGGGAACAGGACCGCCATCTGCGGTTTCATCGTCAGCAAACCGAAGCAGATGCCGGCGACAACGGGGCGGCGATTCAGCGTCAACAGTCCGACGCCGGCGAGCGTCGCGGTCAGCAGGCTCGTCTGCCCGACGATCACCGTGAGGAACGCGCCGGGGAACGCGAGCGCGCAGAGCAGTGCGGCATCGCGCTGCACGGTGGCGCGGATCGTCACCACGAACAGCGTGTAGGTAACACCGAGCCACAGCACCAGCGCGAGCAGGTAAGGCATCCAGCCGAGCGGCAGCACCAACAGCAGCATGGTCGGCGGATAAAGCCACGGCAGCGAGCCGTCCGCGGCGTTCATCATCGGGATCGCGAGTTTCTCGATCGCGAAGAGCGAGGAGAACTGCCATGCGTCCACCGCATGCCCGAGCGCGGCGAGCCGTGCGGCGCTCCAGATCGGCGCGAGATCCTGCGCGAGCGGTTCGGGCACGGACGTATGCGACCCATGCACGCGTGCGAGATAGATGCAGATGAACAGCAACTCGGTGAACAGTACCGCTGCCGCATAGAGGCGCACCCGATCACGATTGAGCCAATGCGGGAACCGGCGCGGGCCGGCGATCGGCAGTTCCGGATGGGCGTCGATGGCCGAATCGACATGCAGAAGGGAGAGCGGCGATTTCATTGCGCATTCCGCGACGCGAGGGTCGAGCGACGCACGACGACGAACAGGACGGCGAGCAGCACGACCGGGCCGATCTGTGGCAGCCTCGTGATCCGGTTGAACACCTCGAATATCGGCAGCAGCCACGCGAGCACGATCACGATCTGATCTCCCGGCAGCCAGCCTTCGTCGAGACCGTGGGCGATCAGGCAGAACACCGCGATGCCGAGCCAGGCCAGCTCGTAATGCCACAGATAGGGTGTCGACAACAGTGTGGCGACCGCCAGCGCCGCGCCGCGCAGCCGCATGTCGTTCGTGCGACGCCAGACTTGAACGGCGGCGGCGATTGCGAGCAGCCCCACGGCGGCTTGTGCGGCAAGCGAGACCGGAATCGATGCACCCGCGAGGCGGAGCGCCGCGAACGGCGTTGGGGAAACGAACCAGTAGGCCGGCAGGGTGAAATGCATGCCGCGCACGATCGACATCGCATGGGCCAGGCCGTTCAGGGAGCCCGTGCCGGTCAGCGCGATGCCGGCCACCGTGAACAGCGTGGTCGTGATCGCTGCCGACATGAAGGTTCGCCACGAGCGCGTCGCGATCAGCACGAACGGAAACACCAGCGCCATCTGCGGCTTGATGGCGAGCAACCCGATCAGCATGCCGGCGACGACCGGGCGTCGGCCGAGGAAATGCAGCGCGAGTGCGGCGATGCCGGCGGTCAGGATGCTGTTCTGCCCGTACAGGACGCACGCGAACACGCCCGAATAGGCAAGCACAGCGAGCGCGGCGGCGCGCGGAACGGGCAGGTGCGCACGCAGGCCCGACAGTCGCAGGACGGCATACGCATAGCATAAAAGGCTGCCCGCAAAAAAGAGGAAATACGCGGGCAGGAAAGGCACGAGGGCAACCGGCGCGATGAACAGCAGCATCGTCGGCGGATAGAGCCAGGGCAGCGATTGGTGACCGATATAGGAACCGAACCGCGCTACCTCGGCATGGGAGAAGAAGACCGGATCATAGGTCGCTGCGGCATGGCCTTGCAGCACGAGCTGCGACGCGGTCCAGAAGACGGAGAAGTCGACACCCGGTCGGGCAGTCGTCTGCGACGTGAAGGTGTCCGTAACGACGCCCCAGGTGATCAGAAAGGCCACGCAAAGCAGCAGCATGACGCAGCTGTACGGAACGATCCGGTCAGCTGTCAGCCATTGAGCACAGCGTTTGGCGCGATAGCGCACTCCACGATTGGCTGTGTACATGATGCCCCGTTTGCAGTGAAGGCTGCCTGGTCTTGCGCAGCCATTTTGTGTTGTCGTGTGTCCGGATCGAATCGCGTTCGATGGCGCTGTCCGGTGAGTGCATTGTTGGAGAAAAAATCGTGTGACGCAAACCGCGGGCTGAATCGCGAAATGGCGATTCGACGGCGACATGGCTGAAAAGTGGCTTTTCACGTCTGAGAAATCCGTGCCGGCGCAAATGATGTTTCTCGCTTGAAACATTCCGTGTTTTTCACCGGTCCCGCGGTGTGCGGAATGCGCGTCGGGCGACGGGCGACCCGGATTCGGGAAAATCCCGAGAAAATTTTTTGGGGCCCTTGCACAGCACGACGGCGCCCTGCCGGCACGCGGTGCTGGCCGGCACGTGTATATCAAATCTGAAACATTTTGTGCAGCGCGCCGAAACCCGATCGACGGATGAATCGACGGAACCCTTGCTGCGCCTCGTTTTCCCTCCGGCTGGCCTGCTCTTTGCGTCAAGGTCCGCACGACAGTCGACGACGTGATGAACGACCGGTTGAAGCATCAGGCTGACAAGACCGGACTCAATCACCTGCGGAAAGCAACGGATCGAGGGCGCGTCGGGGAATACGCCGCCCAGGCCTTGGAAACCGCCGGAAACGTCGACCGGGCGAATAGGCGACGGCATTGTCCGCGCAAAAAGAATCACATGACAGCATTTGGGGAATAAAAATGAAAGACCAGAGCACGTCGCGGCTCGCATGCCGCGAAGAAGACCCGCAGTGGAATCGACGCGTCAGCGTCATCCGTTCAGTCCGTATTCATGCCCGGAACGGTTATTTCGCCGTTCTGCTCGATCGCGCCATTCGCCAGATCGCAGCGCGCATGCATATCGCACGCATCAGCTCACCGACAATCGTTCGCCAGGCCAGGCTCGTACCCTGCCGTGTGCGTCGCTGAGCGCAGCATCCGAATCCTTGAGTTGTTCCGGTAGTACCCGCTCCCCGCGTCGATCCCCGACAACGGGTTTTTATAGTAGTGCGAAAGGAGAGTAGCCATGTCCACGTTCATCACGAAGATCCGCGGTTTCGTTCAAGACGAACAAGGCGTGACGGCCATCGAATACGGCCTGATTGCCGCACTTATCGCAGTCGGCCTCGTAGCAGCGCTGACGTTGGTCGGAAACGACCTCAAGACCGTCTTCAACACGATTGCAGACGATCTCAACGCAGCGATCTGAATGGCGGGGCGGCGAACGGCGGGTCCGGCCCGTTCGTCGCCATCCCGTCACTCGTGCAGGGCCGGACACTCAACCAACAGATGTCGAACGGAGCGAACGGCGGATGACTCGGCCGGTGCACTGCGCGAGTCTCCCCGCTCTCTCGATCAACCGAATCGGAGGCTGTCATGCGGACCAGCGGACGTGCGGTAGCGGTATCGCGATGGATCGGCGACGAGCAGGGGGTGACGTCGATCGAGTACGCGCTGATCGCGGCAGTGTTCGCCACCATCGTGCTGGGAAGCGTGGTTACCCTGAAGGGTTCGGTTCAAGACGCGTACAACATGATCGCGGCAATCGTGACCGCGGCGGTCAATACCGCACTGGGTCAGTGATTCCGACTATTACAGCCAATCGAGGTTCGCCATGTTGCCTGCCGCACTGCCTCACCCGGTCCCGTTGTGCGTGACGCTGCTCGTCGTCGTCGCGGCCAGCACGGACATCACGAGCCGACGCATCCCGAACCGGCTCGTCGCGATCGGGCTGGCCGGCGCGCTGATCGCCCAGTGCGCGCTGCACGGGGTCCAGGCGGGCGCACTCGCCTGGCTTGCCGGCGCGGCGACCGGCTTCGGCATGCTGCTGCCGTTCTATCTGATGCGCGGAATGGCTGCAGGCGACGTGAAGCTGATGCTGGCGATCGGCGCATGGGTCGGCGCACAGATGGCGTTCTACATCGTGCTGGCCACGTTTCTGGCCGGCGGGATCGGCGCGATCGGCCTTGTGCTGCTGCGCGGGCGCATGCGCCAGATGTGCGCGAACGTCCGGGCGCTGATCGCGCATCGCTCGATCCGCGCGTATGCAGGGGCAACCGACGGCCCCATCGAAGTTGCGTCGGTCGGCGCGTTGCCGTATGGCGTGGCAATTGCCGCCGGCACGCTGGGCATGCTGTTCGCTTCGTGCGTCTAGCGCGACGAACCCGCAACGAGGATGAAACGCACATGAACACGATCCCCACCGAACCGAAGCGCGACGCGCAGGTTGCACACCTGCCGCATCCGTCGCCGTTGCGGGAGGCGCATGCGAAGCCGGGCACGCAGTTGCCTGCCGCGCCGCGCTCGCTCGAGGAAACCGGACTGAGCCAGGCGTTCGTCGCAGGGCTCGTGCTGAAGTCGACGCTGGTGCTCGGCCGTCCGTCCTACGGCGACCTCATCGAGCGCCACTGCCTGCCGCTCGCGGTGCTCGACGACGTCTTCGCGTTCCTGGTGCGCGAGCATCTGGTCGAACTCACCCATCGCGGCAAGACGGATCTCGACGTGACGTTCCGCCTGACCGACGCGGGCCGCGTGGCCGCACTCGAGGAGTGTGCGCGCAGCACGTACAGCGGGCCCGCGCCGGTGACGCTCGACGCGTATCTCGACTGCGTGTCCACCCATTCGGTGCGCAAGCTGCACGTAGCTCAGAACGACGTGTGGGCCGTATTCGAAGGCATCGTGATGGACACGTCGGTACTCGACTCGGCGGCCGCCGCGCTGAACTCCGGCCGTCCGCTGCTGATCTACGGCCCCGCCGGCAGCGGCAAGACCTTCCTCGCCGAGCGGCTCGGCGCGTTGATGGGCGGTCACGTACCGGTGCCGTATGCGATCTATGCGGCCGGGGAAGTCATCCAGATCCACGATCCGCTCGTGCATGTCGACGCGCCGTTGCAAACGGAGGGCCAGTCGGTCGATCGCCGCTGGCGCCTGTGCGAGCGGCCGGTCGTGATGTCCGGCGGCGAGCTGACGCTTGACGAACTCGACCTGCGCCGCGATGACGCTGCGGGCTTCTACCAGGCGCCGCCGCACATGAAGGCGAACATGGGCATGTACATCATCGACGATCTCGGCCGCCAGCGTGTCGAGCCGCGCGACCTGCTCAACCGCTGGCTGCGTCCGCTCGATCGAGGCGTGGATTTCCTGACGCTCGAATCCGGCAATCGATTCGTGCTGCCGTTCGACGTATGGCCGGTGTTCTCGAGCAACCTGGCGCCGGAACAGTTCGCCGACGACGCATTCCTGCGCCGGCTCGGTTCAAAGCTTCACGTCGGCGCGCTGTCGATCGACCACTACCGCGCGGTGTTCGACGCCGCATGCGAGTCGCTCGGACTGGTGTCGAGTCAGGACGCCTTCGACTATCTGCTGCACCGGCTGCACCTGCCGACCGGCAAGGCATATCTCGCATGCTTCCCGATGGATCTGCTGCGCCTCGTCGCCGCCGGCGCGCGGTATCGCGGCGATCCGCTCGAGGTGACGCACGACGCGCTGCATGACGCATGGGCCAGTTATTTCGGCACCGCGCCCGAGCGCGACGGCGGATATCTGCCGCCTGCCGAGCACGGCGGTCACACGTACATAACCGGTTGAGCCGTTTCTTTCACGATTCGTTGAGGAGCATTGCCATGAAAAACAGTCGAGCGCTCATGATGCTGATCATCGCGATGGTCGCGGGCCTTGCCGCGGTCGTGTTCGCGTCCCGCTGGTTGATGAATACATCCAGCAGCTCGGTCACGTCGGTCGCGGTGGCGACCACCGACCTGAACCTGGGCGAGCCGCTCGGGCCGAACCAGATCCGCATGGTGAGCTGGCCGTCGGGCAGCGTGCCGACCGGCGCGTTCACCGACACGAAGGAACTCGAAGGGCGCGTCGTGCGCACGAGCCTCGCACGCGGCGAACCGGTGATCGAGTCGAAACTCGCGCCGGTCGGCACGAAGGGCGGGCTGTCCGCCGTGATCGCCGACGGCAGCCGTGCGATCACCGTGCGGGTGAACGACGTGGTGGGCGTCGCGGGCTTCGCGCTGCCGGGCAACTACGTCGACGTGATCGTCAACACGCAGGAACAGCAGGGCAAGACCGACGGGCAGAGCATCTCCAAGATCGTGCTCGAGCACATCCTGGTGCTTGCCGTCGCGCAGCAGGTCAGCCGCGACGATACCGCACCGAAGGTCGTCAACGCGGTGACGCTCGAAGTCACGCCCGATCAGGCCGAACGCCTCGACCTCGCGCGCAGCGTCGGCACGCTGTCGCTCGTGCTGCGCAACCAGGTCGACCAGAAGACGCTGACGACCGACGGCGCGACCAAGCTGACGCTGCTCGGCAAGGCTCCGGTACCCGACGCGACGCCCGCACCGGTACACGAACGCGTACGGACCGTGCGCGTGCACGTAGCGTCGCACGCGGCACCGGACGCACGGCACGATTGTGTAGGCGTGCTGACCGGGGTACGGGGCAGCGTCGAATGCTTTTGAAACCGTAGAACACACATCCAGATAAACAGATTAACCAGATCGGCCGCCGTCAGGGCACGGCGGCCTTGGAAGTCGACAACCGGCCGCTCGCCGGTCACTCGGGGGATCAGACGAAATGAAGATCAATCCGCAATATTCAGGTACCGGCCCGGTGCGCACGCGCATCGCACGGGGCACGATGATGGCCGCGATCCTGTGTACGGGGTGGCTGACGGTGTACAGCGCGCTGGCCCAGGAAGGCGCGGAATCGGCTGCGCTGATGAAGGGCGGCGCGAGCGCGCCGGCTGCCGTCGCCAAGGGGCCGATGCAGATGACGATCAGCATGGCGCCGGCGCCTGCCGCCGCGGCTGCCGCATCGTCGGGCCCGCTGCGCGGACCGAATTGCGTGGGCGCGGTGCGCGAGTCGACCAGTGTCAGCGTGCCGCTCGGCAAGTCGCTGCTGGTGCCGATGCCGGAGCCGGTCCGCAACCGGACCATCGGCAACCCGGCCGTCGCGCAGGCGACGATGGTGTCGCCGCAGACGCTGTACATCCTCGGGCTGTCGGTCGGCACGACCAACATGATCGTGCAGGGTCGCAGCGGTGCATGCCGCGTGATCGACGTGGCGGTCGGCGCGGACGCCGGGGGCCTGCAGGCGTCGCTGATGCAGCTGATGCCGAGCGAGCGCGACATTCACGTATCGACCGCCGCCGGCACGATCGTGCTGGCCGGCACGGTGTCGAACTCGCTGGCCGCGCAGCAGGCGGTGCAGATCGCTCATGCGTACGGCGACAGCGCCGGTGACGGCGGCGGCAAGGGCGCCGGCGTGCTGAACATGCTGGCCGTCACGTCGCCGCAGCAGGTGATGCTCGAGGTGAAGGTCGCCGAAGTGTCGAAGACGCTGATCAACCAGATGGGCAGCGCATTCAACATCCAGGGCGGGTTCGGCTCGTGGAGCGGCGCGCTCGTCAGCAACCTGCTCGCGGGTGTCGCGAGCGCCGGGATCTTCAACAAGGCGAACAACAAGCCGTTCAGCATCGCGGCCGATGCGCAGAACACCGACAACCTCGTCAAGATCCTCGCGGAGCCGAACCTCGTGACGATCAGCGGCCAGGAGGCGACATTCCTTGCCGGCGGCAAGATCTTCATCCCGGTGCCGCAGAGCAGCGGGACGGGCACGTCGTCGATCACACTGCAGGAAGAGGAGTTCGGTGTCGCGCTGAAGTTCACGCCGACGGTGCTCGGGAACGGCCGGATCAGCCTGAAGGTTGCGCCGGAGGTGTCGGAGCTGTCGCAGACGGGCGTCACGCTGAGCGCGACCAACATCGGCGGCACCTCGATCCTGCCGCTGATCACGACACGGCGCGCGTCGACGACGGTCCAGATGGGCGACGGCGAATCGTTCGCGATCGGCGGGCTGATCAAGGACAACGCGAGCGGCGCGCTGAAGGCGATTCCCGGCGTCGGCGAGGTACCGGTGCTCGGCGCGCTGTTCCGCAGCACGTCGTTCCAGCAGGACCGCACCGAGCTGATCTTCGTGATCACGCCGCACCTGGTGAGGCCGCTGCAGACCGCCGACCTGCCGCTGCCGACCGACAGCTTCTCGAAGCCCAACGAAGCCGACGTGTATGCAACCGGCAACATGGAAGGGCGCAAGGGTGTCCGCAAGGCGGGCGCGCAACCGGCGAACGGCGCGATGGATGCACCGCAGACGCCGGCACCTGCTCCCGCGCCGCAATCGGCTGCACCGGCCGCACCGGCCGCCGCGCTGCCCGCTCCGCGTGCGCCGCAGCCCGCCGACACACCGGCACCGGTGCCGGCGCAGCCTGAGAAGCCGGCGGCTGCAGCGGCCGCCGCGGCAGGAGCGGTGAACGCCGAGCCGGCGCATGCCGCGCAGTCGCAGCCGAAACCGCAACCGCAGGCCGATGCGGCCAGCGCGGCACGGATCGCGCGCATCGAAGCCGCTGCCGCGCGTCTCGCGGCGGCTGGCTCCGACACGCCGGCCAAACCCGCGCCGCATTCGAAGAACAGTCTGCCGACCGCCGCCCACGCGCAGATCGCGCGGGCGAATGCGGAACCCGCGTCCACCGATCGTTGAAGCCATCCAAGGGGAAGCTCATGAAATCCGCCTACCTCGTATTCGTGCGCCGTGCGGCGCTCGCCGTCCCGCTCGCGTTCGCGCTTGCCGGCTGCATGTCGTCGACGCCGGTGTGGGACAGTCGCTTCGGCGACTCGGTCCGCGCCGTCACGCAAGCCCAGATCATCGATCCGCATGCCGCCGAACACGCGGCCTCGCGCCCGGGGGTCGACGGCAGCGCCGCCGCGGCCGCGCTCGACAATTACGACAAGTCGTTCAGGCAGCCCGAGCCGAAAGCCAATGCATTCGTGATCGGGATCGGCAAGTCGTCGGGCCAATAACACAGGCACGCTCAGGGAGAACGCCATGTCCAGCGCAGCTCGTCATCCGAAACTCACGCGTCGAGGGTTGCATCGCCAGCAAGGCGCCGTCGCGATCATCGTCGGTCTCGCGCTGGCGGTGATGATCGGATTCGTCGGTCTCGCGCTGGACCTCGGCAAGCTGTACGTCACGCGCAGCGAACTTCAGAACAGCGCCGACTCATGCGCGCTGTCCGCTGCGCGCGACCTCACGTCGGCCATCAGCCTGCAGGTCGCGGAAGCGGACGGCATCGCCGCCGGCCACTCGAATTTCGCCTTCTTTCAGCAGAACGCGGTGCAGATGCAGACGGATTCGAACGTCACGTTCAGCGATTCGCTGACCAATCCGTTTCTGACGAAGACGGCGGTCGCCACGCCGGCGAACATCAAGTACGTGAAGTGCACGGCGCAGCTGACCAACATCGCGCACTGGTTCATCGAGGTGCTCAACACGATTCCCGGTGTGCAGGTCGCGAACGCGGCGCAGGTCTCGGCGAGCGCGATCGCGACGGTGGGCGCCGGGCAGACCACCTGTGCGATCCCGGTGTTCGTGTGCCGCGCGGCGGCCGCCGCGCCGTACAAGGTCGGTGACTGGATCTCGTCGCCTTCCGGCTCGTCGTCGACGTACGGGCCCGGCAACTTCGGCTGGGCCGCGCTCGACGGTTCGACGAACGAAACGACGATCGCCAGCGAACTGTCCGGCAATACCTGCAACATCACGTCGCCGCCCACCCTCGGTTCGACGGGCCTGAAGTCCGCGTCGCTGCGCGCGTGGAATACCCGCTTCGGCATCTATACGAACGGCGCCAATGGGTCGAGCGGCCAGCCGGACTTCACCGGCTACGCATACGTCGGCCCCAACTATGGGCCGCCGGGAACCGCGGGCATCGTCGGCGACGCGTACACGCAGTTCGTGCTCGATCGCGCAAGCTTCAAGTCCTACCAGGGCGACGGTGCACCGCCCGCCGGCAGCGGCATCGCGACCAAAGGGACCGCCACCGCAAGCAACTATCAGACGTTCGGCGGCGACCGCCGGGTCGCGCTCGCCCCCGAGGGCGACTGCTCGACGCTGCAGGGCGCAAGCAACCAGCTGACCGTCACGCAGTGGGACTGCGTGCTGATGCTGGATCCGCTGCCGTTCAGCCCGGGCGCCGGCGGGGTCGTCGCGCATCTCGAATACCTCGGCTCGGCGTCATCCGGCAGCACGCCTTGCGCGACGCACGGTTTGCCGGGCAGCGGCAGCTCGGTCGGCCTCAAAGTGCCGATGCTCGTTCAATAGAGGAGACGCGATCATGAAAAGGCTCCCGATTCGCCGGTCGCGCATGCGCGGTGTCGCCGCGGTCGAGTTCGCGCTCGTGCTGATGCCGATGATCGTGCTCGCGACCGGTGTGGCCGAGTTCGGCCGCGCGATCTATCAGTACGAGACCCTCACCAAGGCGACGCGCGACGCGGCGCGCTACCTGTCGGTCTATCTGCCGGCCGACAGCGCGTATCCGCTCGCGGCGGCGCAGTGCCTGGTCGTCTACGGCAACACGACCTGCGGGTCCGCCGGCACCGAGCTGGTGCCGGGGCTCACGACATCGATGGTGATCGTGTGCGACGCCGCGCATTCGAGCGATTGCGCCGACGCGTCCGATCCGCCGCAGTTCGCGAACCTGCCGACCTACGACGCGACCAACAACGCGGCAAGCGGCACGGCGACCGGCAGCATCAACGTCGTCGAGGTGAAGGTGAAGGGCTATAAGTACCAGCCGATTCCGGCCTACCCGGGGCTGTCGTCGATCACCTTCGGCAACATCGTCACCGTGATGAGGCAAGTGTCATGAACCCGCGCTCCTGTCTGCCGTCGCGCCGTCGCGCACAACGCGGCGCGACGATCGTCGAATTCGCGCTGATCGCATCGATCCTGATGATGCTGCTGATCGGCGTCTTCGAATTCGGGCGCGTGCTGTTTTACTGGAACACGGCGGCCGAGGCCATCCGGCTCGGCGCACGCACGGCGATCGTCTGCGACGTGAACGCCGCCGGCGTCGTGAAGCGCGTGAAGTCGCTGATGCCGATGGTGTCGAGTGCGAACGTGTCGGTGAGCTACACGCCGTCAGGCTGCGACGTGAGCTCCTGCTCGTTCGTGACCGTCAGCATGACCAACTTCACGGTCAAGACGATGATTCCGCTCGCGAGCGTCTCGATCACGATGCCGCCGTTCACCACGACGCTGTCGCGTGAAAGCCTGAATTCATCCACGGGCGGCACCGCCTGTCAATAATCGAACCGACGAGGCACAGCCATGATCAATATCCTCGTAGCTGCCGACGATACCGCCCGGCTCACGCAGATCGCGCGCCTGGTCACCGACAGCGGACACTATCGCGTGACACGCGCGCATGGACGATCGTCGCAGATCGAGAATCGAACGGACGGACTCGATTCATTCGACATCCTGCTGATCGACGGCGCGACGACCGATGCGACCGAGCTGTCGGCGCTCGAGCGCATCTGCCGGCTGCACCCGGGCCTGACCTGCATCCTGGTGACGGCCGACGCGGCGCCGAACGTGCTGCTGGACGCGATGCGCGCCGGCGCGCGCGACGTGCTGCAGTGGCCGATCGACCCCGCGGCGCTGGCCCGTGCGCTCGAGCGTGCTGCCGCGCAAAGCACGCGACGCGACGCCGAAGATACGCGCTTCGTGTCGTTCATGTCGTGCAAGGGCGGCGCGGGCACGAGCTTCGCCGCGAGCAACGTCGCGTACGAGATCGCTGAAGGATATAAGCGCCGCGTGCTCCTGGTCGATCTGAACCAGCAGTTCGCGGATGCCGCGTTCCTCGTCAGCGACGAGACGCCGCCGTCGACGCTGCCGCAGTTGTGCGCGCAGATCGAGCGACTCGACGGCGCGTTTCTCGACGCGAGCGTCGCGCACGTGACGCCGACCTTCCACGTGCTGGCGGGCGCGGGCGACCCGGTCAAGGCCGCGGAGATGCGCGAGGATGCGCTCGAATGGATCCTCGGCGTCGCGGCGCCGCGCTACGACTTCGTGATCTTCGACATCGGCGTGAGCATCAATCCGCTGTCGATGATCGCGCTGGATCGCAGCGACCAGATCCAGCTCGTGCTGCAGCCCGCGATGCCGCACGTGCGCGCGGGCCGCCGGCTGCTCGAGATTCTCGTGTCGCTCGGCTACCCGACCGACCAGATGCGGCTGGTGGTGAACCGGATGACACGCGCGGGCGAACGGTCCCGCACTGCGCTCGAGGAAGTGCTCGGCCTGCATGCGAGCAGCACGATACCCGACGACGCCGATACCGTGCGCGAAGCGCTCGACCTGGGGCATCCGGTCTCGCGCGTCGCACGCAGCGCAGCGGTTACGCGTGCGTTGCAGGCCTGTGCGAAGCAGATCGTCGAAGGGGACGTGCGCACCAGGCACGACGCGTCCAGCAGCGAACCGTTGATGTCCCGGCTGTTCGGCCGCAAGGCCACGCCGAAGCTCAAGTCCATGTGAATCTTTCGGGGAAACCATCATGTCATTGCGCGAACAGATGTCCTTGTACCGGACGCAGTCCCAGGCGACGGGCACCGATCCGGCGGGTGCGACGCATTCGTCGGTACGCGACGCGTACCAGAGGCTGCGCCGTGAAATTCACTCGGCGGTTCTTGAACGGGTCGAGCTGGAGCGTCTGTCACGCCTGCCGCAGGAACAGGTGCGGCAGGAAATCTCGGCGCTGATCTCGCGCATCCTCGACGAGGAGCGCCTGCTCGCGAACGACATCGAGCGGCGCCAGCTCGTGATCGACGTGTACGACGAAATGTTCGGTTTCGGCCCGCTCGAGGCGCTGCTGCGCGACCCCGGGATCTCCGACATCCTCGTAAACACGTACCGGCAGGTCTATGTCGAGCGCGCCGGCCAGCTCGAGCTGACCGACGTGACGTTCTACGACGACGCGCACCTGATGAAGGTGATCGAGAAGATCGTGTCGCGGGTCGGGCGGCGCATCGACGAATCGACCCCGATGGTCGATGCGCGTTTGCCGGACGGCTCGCGCGTGAACGCGATCATTCCGCCGTCGGCGATCGACGGGCCGCTGATGTCGATCCGGCGTTTCGCGGTCAACCCGCTGAAGATGGACGACCTCGTGAGCTACCAGAGCCTCACGCCGCCGATGGCGGAGCTGCTCGATGCGCTGGCCAAGGCGAAAGTGAACGTGCTCGTGTCGGGGGGGACCGGCAGCGGCAAGACGACGCTGCTCAACATCCTGTCGGGCTTCATCCCGCGATCGGAGCGGATCGTGACGATCGAGGATGCGGCGGAGCTGCAACTGCAGCAGCCGCACGTGCTGCGGCTCGAAACGCGGCCGCCGAACATCGAGGGCAAGGGCGAGATCACGCAGCGCACGCTCGTGCGCAACGCGCTGCGGATGCGGCCGGACCGGATCATTCTCGGCGAAGTGCGCGGCGCGGAAGCGCTCGACATGCTCAATGCGATGAACACCGGCCACGAAGGCTCGCTCGCGACGATCCACGCAAACACGCCGCGCGACGCGCTCACGCGGCTCGAGAACATGATCAGCGTCGGCGGCCTGACGCTGCCGCCGAAGACGATGCGCCAGCAGATCGCGTCGGCGATTTCGGTGGTGGTCCAGGCGACGCGGCTCACCGACGGCAAGCGCAAGATCGTCAGCATCCAGGAGCTGACCGGGATGGAAGGCGACATCATCAACATGCAGGAGATCTTCACGTTCAAGCGCACCGGCATGGATCGCGACGGGACGGTGCGCGGACACTTCTGCGCGACCGGCGTGCGGCCGAAGTTCGCCGAGCGGCTGCAGTCGTTCGGCATCAACCTGCCGGATTCACTGTACGACCCGGCGCAGCGTTACGAGACGAAGTGACGACGCGCCGTCGTCTGATTCCGGGGAGGTCTCATGGACTCGATATTCTATGGTTTTGTGATTCTCACCTTCGTCGCGGTGGTGCTCGCGATCGAAGGTGTCTATCAATGGTGGAACTCACGCCACGGTGCCGCGGCACGCCGGATCGAGTCGCGCCTGCGCGCGATGTCGGCCGGCGGCAGCGTGCAGCAGGAGCGGCTGTCGATTCTCAAGAAGCGGATGCTCGACGAATCGAAACCGTTCGACCGGCTGTTGATGCGTATGCCGCGCGTGCAGTCGGTGGATTTGCTGCTGCAGCAATCGGGGCTCGACTGGACGGTGGCGAAGCTCGTCGTGTACACCGCGGTATTGCCGGTGACGGCGATGCTCGTCCTGCTGTTCACTCCGTTGCCCCTGATCGCCATGTTGCCGATTGCGCTGCTGACCGCGTGCATGCCGGCAATGTACGTGATGCGGCATCGCAACCGGCGGATGCTCAAGCTCGAGCGCCAACTGCCGGATGTCTGCGACATGATCGCGCGCGCGCTGCGCTCCGGCCACTCCTTTACGAGCGCGCTCGGGATGGTCGGCGAGGAGTTTCCCGATCCGATGGGCGGTGAATTCCGGATCACGTTCGACGAGATCAATTACGGCGTATCGCTGCACGATGCGCTGGTGAACCTCGCGACACGCGTGCCGGCCCATGACCTGCGCTACTTCGTGATCGCGGTGCTGATCCAGCGCGAGACCGGTGGCAACCTGGCCGAGCTGCTCGACAGCATCGCATCGCTGGTTCGCGAGCGCTTCAAGCTGTTCGACAAGGTCCGCGTGCTGTCGGCGGAAGGGCGGCTGTCGGCCTGGATCCTCGGGCTGCTGCCATTCGGCACGGCGGGCATGATGGCGGTGTTGAACCGGGAGTTTCTGTCGGTGCTCTGGCAGGATCCGGCCGGCATCAAGATGGTCGGAGTGATGCTGGGGTCGATGGCATTCGGCATGCTGTGGATCCGACGCATCATCCGGATTCGCGTCTGACGCGTGTCTCAGGCTTCACGAACCGATTCGAGGCTGTCATGCAAAACCTGAGCGTAGTACATACCGTGATGCTGGCCGGCTTGTTCATCTTCGTCGCCGGCGGCGTGCTGGTCGCGATGCTGCTGTTTGCGCCGCGCAACATGGAGCGCCGGATCCAGCAGGCGAGCGGAGCAAGTGTAGGCATCGGCGCCGGCGCCGGCGCCGGCGACGGCGGCGGGCAGCCATCGCGCTGGGTCGCGAAGCTCGTCGAGCTGTCGCAACCGATTTCCCGGCTGTCGGTGCCGCAGGAGGGCTGGGAGAATTCACCGCTGCGGATCCGGCTGATGAACGCCGGCTGGCGCGATCCGAACGCGGGCGCGCTTTACTTCGCGGCGAAGACGGTACTCGCGCTGGCGCTGCCGGGCGTCGCGCTGCTGGCGCTCGCCACGACCCGGCTCGCGGGTCAACGCATGCTGCTGTCGTTCATCCTCGTCGCGCTCGCCGGGATCGGCTACTACGTGCCGAACGTGATCCTCAGGCGGCGGATCGCGACGCGTCAGCGAGTGATTTTCGAGGACTTTCCGGATGCGCTCGACTTGATGACCGTCTGCGTCGAAGCAGGGCTCGGGCTCGACGCGGCGCTGATGCGGGTGAGCGAGGAACTGCGCTTTCGCAGCGAAGTGGTCGCGGGTGAACTCGACTTGCTGCTGCTCGAGATGCGTTCCGGGTTCACGAAGGAAACCGCGCTGCGCAATCTGGCACTGCGGACCGGCGTCGAGGATATCGAATCGTTCTGCGCGATGCTGATCCAGGCCGATCGCTTCGGCACGAGCATCGCCGAATCGCTGCGCGTGTTGTCCGACATGCTGCGCACGCGACGGCGGATGCGCGCCGAGGAGCGCGCCGCGAAGATCGCGCTGAAGCTGCTGTTCCCGCTGATCTTCTGCATCTTCCCGGCGCTGATGTGCGTATTGCTCGGGCCGGCGATGATTCATGTGTATCGCGTGCTGCTGCCGACCTTCACCAGTATCGGGCAGTAAGCAGCGGCGCGGGACTGCCGCGCGAACCGGATGTACGTGCCGACCGGGCATTGCCGGCCGGCACGGTCACCGTCTTCATGGGAGGCTCCTTCTCCCCCCGGGCGGCGCCGCGAGACAGGTCGATCATAGCGGCGTCAATGCAACCCGGACCCATGGTCGACCATGGAGACAGCCGTAGTCCACTGCCCGCGCGGGTGGCCCCCTACGACTAACCTCGAACGCAGTCGCGGCGGCGCGCCGACCGGACTGAAAGCCGATCCGCAAGGTCCGATCGGCACGGCTGAATCCATCCGTGTCGATAACGCGAGCGATTGTTTACCGAATTGCCGGCCGGCGCAGGCAGTCGCCGCCCGGCCGCAGCGCCCTCGGGCCGCCAGCGGTGGCATGCGCCAGCCGATGACGCGGCACGTATCGACAGATGCTGCTGCCGATGCGCGTCATCGTGCCCGAAAATCTCCTTGAAATCGTCGATTCGAATTCCTACGATTATTCAAAATCAGGCTTGAATGACGCTGCGAACGGGACGATCGCCCCGCGTCGCGGAAAGAACGAACACAACGCCTGAAATTGAAGCGGCTGCCCGACGATACGGGCAACAGGCCAGTCAAGCACGATCGGGGCCGGGGGAATCATGAACGAACACGCAGCGCGATGCACGCCGCCTGACGCTTCATCGAGCAGGCGCCCACCCGCGTGGACCGAATTCGCGATGCCGCCGGGCTACGGCGCGCGTCGTCTCCCTCCCGATTACTGACAGCCGGCGCGCGCAACCGCGCCCGGAACACCGCTTTCTCACCGACATCCTGTGCACCGACGCACACACGTATCGGGCCGCTCGCGGCCGGCGTGGCGACGCACGTCGCGCACTCGACGACCGACATAACAATTCGAACGAGGGACGCAGCATGGCCATCCGTGTGCCAGTGACACGCCGGACTTTTCTGAAGCTCGCCGGCAGCGGCGCCGTTGTCGCCGTTTCGGTTACGCATTTGCCGGCACTCGTACTCGCCGCAGGCGAGACGCAGGCCGATGCGGACGGCCCGAGCTGGGCACCGGTGCCCGGAAAGGCGCGCTGGCGCATCGATGGCGTGCCGAAAGTAATGGGCCAGAAGATCTACGCGCGCGACTTCAAGTCCCGCGACTTCGTCGGCTGGCCGCAGCAGGAGAACTGGCTTTATGCGCTGCGCTGCGACCGGGTCGACGCGGTGTACCAGGGCTACGATCTCGGCGTGCTGCCGCACGAACTGCAGCCGATCGCCATTGTCGACAACGCGTTGCTGAGCGCGCGCAAGATCAATCTTGCACCGCGGCCCGATCCGATCGCGAACCAGGACATCTACTGGCTCGCGCGGGTGGGTCATCCGGCGGACTGCTACGGGCAACCGGCCGCGCTGTTGATCTTCGAGAACTTCGATATCTATCGTCGCGCGAGGAAGCTGCTCGATTTCAATCGCGGCGTGATCCGCTACGGCGCGCCGGTCGGCGCCGGCCAGGCCGCACCGGTCGTGCCGTATTCGCCCGTGACCGTCTACGTGCGCGACGACGCACGGCGGTTCAACTACGTCGACAACTACGAGGCCGACAGCACCGGCAAGCCGACCGCGAAGTATCTGGAGGAACGCGAGGCGGCGGTCGCCAACATCGATGCGACGATTGCCCACCACGCGGCCGCCGGCACGTGGATCGGCATTCGGGCGACGGGCGACGACGGGTTCGAGACGCCGGCGATGGATCCGATGTTCATGGAGCCCGAAGCGGGACTCGCATGGTACGACGCGTCCGCCTCGAAGATGAGCCTCGTTCTCGGCACGCAGTCGGCGAACGACGATGCGATCGGTGCGTGTGCGATGTTCGACGGCAGCAACGTCCCGGTCAAGGAGGCCCAGGTCATCGCGTGCTACCCGGGCGGTGGTTTCGGCGGACGCGACAAGTCCTATTTTCCGCTGTATCTGGCTCTCGCGGCGCCGTTCGCGAGGGGCGCGCTGCGTTGGCAGCAGTCACGCTACGAGCAATTCCAGGTTGGCCTGAAACGCTGCGAGACGCAGTTCTCCGAATCGCTGTGGTTCGACCGCCGCGGCAAGCTCGAAGCGATCACCTGCGATTTCCTGATGAACGGCGGCGGGAAGAAGAACCTGTCGCCGTACGTCGCGCAGCTTGCCGCGTTGAGCGCGATGAGCTGCTACGAGATTCCGCGGGCACGCGCGCAGGCCGCGTCGACCTACACGCGGGAAGTCTTCGGCGGTTCGCAGCGCGGCTTCGGCGGGCCGCAGGCATTCATGGCGATCGAGACGCTGATGGACGAGGCTGCACGCCGGCTAGGGATGTCGCCGTTCGAGATCCGGCGCGCCAATCTGCTCGGCAAGGCGCCCGCTCTCGGCAAGGGCCGCGCGATCACGGGCGCGCCGATCCTGTTCGACCTGCAGCTGGACGCGCTGCTCGACCGGCTCGAACGTCATCCGTTATGGCTCGAGCGTGAGCAGATTCGTGCCGAGCGCAGCGCGCGCAGCCTCCGCTACGGTGTCGGCCTCGCGATGGCGAACGAAGCGTACGGCACCTCCGGCGACGGCATGTTCGGCATGGTGCAGATCCTGCCCGACGGCAACCTGCGCGTGGTCACGCCATATACCGACATGGGCAACGGCGCGGCCACGACGCTCGGTCTCGCGCCGGCCGAGTTTCTCGGGCAAAACGCGCAAACGATTGCGATGAGCGAGATCGGACCGTTCAACTCGCTCGGGTTGCAGCGTTCGAGCAATCCGCCAGACGACAGCAAGTACGTGTGCTACACGTACGGCTCGTCGAGCGCCTGTCTCGGCGCATTTCATCAGTACCACGCGGTCAAGGGCGCCGCGCAGGTGCTATTTCTGCAGAGCGTGCTGCCGGCCGCGCGCGCATGGTGGGGCGTACCCGTGCGTGCGGAGGACGTGCACTGGACCGATCGCGCACTCGCCGCGAACGGCCTCGCACCGATTTCGTGGGCGACGCTGCTCGGCACGATCAGGAAGCTCGGCCTGCAGACGACCGCAGCCGTGCATGCGAGTTATGCCGGGTATTTCTGGAAGGGAACCTATCCGTTCGCGTCCGGCAGTGCGCAGATCGACTACGACTACGTGGCGGTCGGCCTCGATCCGTATCACCTGACGCCGTTGAAGCGCGTGCTGCAGCCGCCGCCGATCAATACGACACTTTACGGGCGCACGACCTATGCGCCGTCGGCGACGCTCGTCGCGGTGTCCGTCGATTCGGCGACCGGGCGCGTGAAGGTCGAACGCGTGGTGACGGCGGTGAGCGTCGGCCGGCAGTTGTCGCCGGAGCTCGTCGAAGGGCAGTCACAGGGCGCGGTCGCGATGGGTATCGGCAACGTGTTGACCGAAACGTGTCCGCTGGGGCCGGACGGGCCGGGCGGCGGCCGATGGAATCTGGATCGCTACGAGGTCACGCGGCTGCCGGACATCCCCGTGCAGGAGCTGATCGCCTTACCGCCGCCCGGCGGCGATCCCGCGAATGCACGCGGCATCGCGGAAGCGGTGATGTGTCCGATCGCGCCGGCGCTGCTCAATGCGCTCGCGATGGCGACGGGGCGGCGGTTCCGGGTGACGCCCGTGACGCCGGAGAAGATTCGGGAGGCACTGCAATGAGCAATCCGGTCCGGATGATCATCAACGGCAAGCCCGTCGAAGCGGACGCGGCCGACGCGGACATGAACCTCATCGACTTCCTGCACGAGCGGCAGGACCTGACGGGCACCAAGCTGTGCTGCGGCATCGGCGTGTGCCGCGCGTGCACGGTCGGCGTGCGCAATGCGCCCGATGCGCCGATGGAAAAGACGCTGTCGTGCTCGACCCCGGTCAGCGCGATGGCGGACATGCACGTGTACACGATCGAGGGGCTCGCGCAGGGTGGCGCGCTGTCGCCGCTGCAGCAGAGTTTTCTCGAGTCGTTCGCGTTCCAGTGCGGCTACTGCGTGTCGGGTTTCCTGATGGCCGCGACCGCGATGCTCGATCATCTGCGCGCGCAGCCGGTGCACGAGCGCGATCTGGACGCGATGATCGAAACCTGGGTGGGCGGCAACATCTGTCGTTGTACCGGTTATGTGAAGTACATCGAGGCCATTCGCAAGGTGGCGATACGCTACACGAAGGGGGCGGCATGACGATGAGAAACTGCGTCGTCGCGCTGGCGACGATGCTGGCCGCACAGGTCGCTCCGGTCGCACCGGTCGTGCCGGTTGCGCTCGCGGCGGCAAACGGCGATACGTCGCTGCACGAGTATGCGCAGCGGTGCACCGACGAAATCGGCGAGATTCCCGCGTTCGACTGCAATGACGGCACCGATGTGCCGATCACCGTCAACGGCCGCGTGCCCGTGCGCTACGCAGCACACATGACGTGCGATCGCCCGGCGCTGTTGCCCTATGACGCGCCGACATCCGGACAGTGCACACCGTATTCGAAGATCCTCGACCTGTCGCATGGCGACACGCAGATCTCGGCGTTTTGCCGCCGCAAGCAGATCCGCGCGAATCGGAGCCCGTATTACGACGAAGTCGACATCGTGCTGCATCATGCGGGCAACGGCAAGACCTGCTGGTTTCATGCGGAGCAGGGCGGCACCGCCGGCATGAACGCGGCGCGCGTGCCGCCGCCGAACGAGACGACGCCGCCGCCCGGCCATCCGTCCGCGGCGGAGTTCTGGTGGAAGCCGGCCGCGACCGCGACGAAGCGCTGCGTGTCGTGTCACGACGCGAGCCCGGTCATGTACAGCCCGTGGATCGGCCAGGTCTGGAGCAAGGTGCCGACCGATCCGTGGGGCAAGTACGTGAATCTCGGCGCGGACTTCGCGTCGTGGACGTCGCACGCGATCAGCACGCCGGGCAATACCTGCATCGGCTGTCACCGGATCGGCGATCAGAACAGCTGCAAGATCTACGTGCCGCTCGCGGCCGGTTTGCTGCCGCCGCCGAAGGGAAGCAACGCGCGTGCGAGCCGGTATCCGATGACGCACTGGATGCCGATCGACAACAACAAGAGCCTGTATGAATGGAATGCGGCGAACGCGAAGTCGGTGAGCGACCTGCTCGAATGCTGTTCGGCGCGCGGCAAGGACGATCCGAAGTGCAGTTTCACGCCGGCGGCGCAGGCGGCCAAATAGGTCGCGCGTGGGTTGCGCGCCGGACCGCCACGGCGCCTCTCGCTCGCCCCATCGGCGGCCTTGCCGGGCTCGACCATGACGATACGCGCGGATCGCCTCGGCCGGTGCAGCCGCGGTCATGTGATGCGCCGGCCGATGAGCGATGCGCGAGAAAAACCGGGGTAGTAGAAGTTGCCATCCGTCATACGTACCCGCGGTGCGGCGTCACGCGTCGGTGTTTCGCCTACTGAAAGTGATGCACGTACCGCAGCACCATCCGCGAACCCTGCGGCCGGTTACGGGCATGGACTTCGAAGTACGCGTTGAACATCAGGTGATCCTGGGGCGAGAAGCTGTACATTGCACCGGGTCCGATCGCCAGCACGGCTTCCCGCGTGCCGGACACGTCCTGACCGTTCACCTTCATGTCGGTGGTCTGGCGCAGCCAGTAGCCGTTGAGACCCAGCCGCAGCCCGGGCCGCACTTCATACTCGGTCGCAAAGTTCGCATGAACGGCCTGGCCGGCCTGCGTCGACGTCACGTCCGGCCCGAGCGCGGTCGCCGGCTCGTGATTGGTCGCATTCCACAAATAGTGCAGACGCCACGACACGGTCCACTTCGGCGTGATCCAGAACGTCGCGGCCCAGTACGGATCGAACGACCAGAAATGGCTGCCCGGATTGATCGCGCGCGCCGGATCGTATGCACCGGTCGGCGCAATGAACTGGAACTCCAGCCGCTGCGCGAAGCGCGGCCCCTGCGCGCCCATCACCGGATCGAACTGGATGAACGGTCCGACCAGCAGGTCGCCGAATCCGGCACGCGAATTCAGCGCGACGTTGCCGATTCCGTCGTTCGTATGCACGGAGGCCACCCACGGCAGGATCACGTCGAGCCCCGGATGCATGCCGCCGAACGTCAGCGGCGACTGGTAGACGAGCTGGCTCAGCCCCGCGAACAGGTCGATGTCCTGCTTCGGCAGCCCGACCTTGTTGCCGGCGTTGTCGTTGACGCGTCCGGCGGTGTAGTACGTCAGATACTGCGTGCCGTACCAGCCGGAGCCGGCAGGCGGCATCCCGTCGAGGAAGCTGGTCATCCCCAGGTTGACCGACGGCAGGTCGGTCGCATGCGCCGGCGCGGGGCCGGCCAGGCCGACTAACCCGAGACCTGCGATCGCAAGCAGGCGAGAGCCGCATTTCATCATCACCACCTCCTGAATATTTATTTGTATAACTAATCAAACGGCGCGAGAAAGATCGGGATGTGCGGAGATTGCGCGATACTGGCCCGCATGGAACACGAGCGGCGCCTTTCCGAACGCATCGAACTGCTCGATCTGTCCGATGAACAGCAGATGGTCGCCGCCTTCGTAATGGCCCACGTTGCGGCACACGAAACGCGCGCTTGCGCCGTCGAGACAAGGTACGCCGCCCGCATCGGCTTCCACGTGCGACACGCCGTCGAACTTGTCGGCGCTCGGTGTCGCGAAACGGCGCGACAGCTCGATCTGGTCGTGCGCGAGGATATTGATCGCGAAGTGCGTGGCCGCGACGAAGTCCGGGCGGCTCGGCGCGACCTTGCGCAGGCTCCACAGCACGAGCGGCGGGTCGAGCGACAGGGACGAGAACGAATTGGCGGTGAGGCCGACCTTGCGTCCGTCCGCCGAACGCGTCGTGATCACGGTGACGCCGGTCGGAAACTGCCCGAACGCGGCGCGCAGTTGCTGCGGGTCGAGGCCCGAAATGCAGGTCGCGGTGGTGTCCATGTCGCTTACTCCGAACGTGCGGCGTGTTCGCGGATCAGCGCCGCACAGGCCGACGGTTCGAACCACCACGGCGCGAATTGGCGCGGATCGTCGAAGCCATTGACGAGCGTCGCGGCCAGCGACGGCAGCTGGCCAGCGGCACCGAGCAGTTCGAGGATGTGCGGCGGCGGCGGGGTGAGCAGCGAGTTGGTCCAGCGCACGACGTGCTGCGCATAGGACCAGTAGCGTTCGAACGTGTCGTGCATCCAGCCTTCGTCGAACGGCTGGCCTTCGCGTGCGAGGATGGCGTCGCCGTATACCTTCGCGCATTTCGCCGCATTGTTCGAACCCTGGCCGGTGATCGGATCGTTGACGACCACCGCATCGGCCATGCCGAATACGGTCCGGCCAGACGGCAGGCGAAAGAACGGCTTGCGCACGGTCGGCGTGAAGCGGCCGGACAGCGTGCCGTTCGGATCGGTGAGCTCGACGTCGCGGCAGCGCTCGAATTCCCACGGCACATATTGCTGCAGGAACGACAGGCTGCGGTCGAGATGCTGCTCGGGCGTCTTGACGTCGGCCCAGCAGTCGAGCGGGCCGCCGGGGATTCCTTCGAACACCATGATTTCGCACGGGCCCGTCGTCGTCAGTGCGGGAAAAACGAAGTATTCGCCGATGCCGGGCAGGAGGTTGAAGCGCACGCGCGAATACGGCTGGCTCGGCGTCATGCCTTTCACGTAGGTGAGCGCAAGCGCGCGTTGCGGGCGCTCGAATGCGCTGCGTGCGTCGTCGCGGCCCAGCAGGTGCACGATTTCACCCTTTCCGGCCGCGAGCAGCACGAGATCGTGGCTGAGCGCGAGGTCCTCGAGTTCCGGCACGCCGACGTCGCAGATGCGCACGTCCGCGCCGCGGCGCCGGATTGCGTCGAGCCAGTCGGCCATCTTCACGCGCTGGTCGACCGATTGTGCGTAGCGGGTCAGCCGCGACGACCAGTCGATCGCCTTGCGGCCGTTGCCTTCCGGATGCGGCACCGCGATGCCGATGCCTTCGACGGTCGGGCACGCTTCTTCCCAGGTGTTCAGGCCGAGATCGCGTTCGATCTGCAGTGCGGTATGGAACATGCACTGGCTCGACATGACCTTGCCGGCGCGGATCTGTTCCGCGTCGCGGTTGGTCGCGAGCGTGACGTGATAGCCCTGGTCGAGCAGCGTGAAGGCGAGTTGCAGGCCGGCCTGGCCGGCGCCGACGATAGCGATGCGTTTCATGATGAAATCCTTGGTAGAACGAATTGCATGAGGCGAAGTATGGGCGAGTGAGAAGCGGCTGCCGGTTATTCGGCCAGCCGCGGAATCGCCGGCGCCGCCTGTTCGGGGCCCATCGCGGAGTAGCCGCCGTCGACCGCGTAGTCGGCGCCCGTCACGAAGCTCGCCGCGTCGCTGCACAGGAACGTGACGACCTGCGCGACTTCCGACGGATCGCCCACGCGCCCAAGCAGATGAAACGGCGCGGCCACGCGATCGGTCTTCGCGCGGTCGCCGTGCGTGAGCTCGTCCATCACGCGAGACCACGTCCATCCCGGCGACACCGAGTTGACGCGAATCCGGTCGCCGGCGAGATCCATCGCCATGCTGCGCGTGAGCTGGCGCATCGCGGCCTTCGAGGTCGGATAGAGCCAGCGGCCGGTCTGTGCGCACTGCGCGGAGATCGAACTGAAGTTGACGATCGCGCCGCCGCGCCGCTTCAGAAACGGATGAACGGCCTTGACCAGCATCGCGGCCGACACGACGTTGACGTCCATCGCCGCCAGCCAGTCGTTGCGCGTGGCCTGGATCCCGTTGTCGACGTAGCTGCAGGCCAGGTTGATCAGCAGGTCGATCGCGCCGAAGCGTTCGGCGACCGCCGACACCGCTCGGTCGATCGCGCGGTCGTCGGTGATGTCGGTCGCGATGAACATCCCGCGTTCGCCGAGCGTGTCGGCGACGCGCGCGCCGTTTTCCGCATCGAGATCGAGGATCGCGACGCACGCGCCGGCGCGGCCTAGGTCCTGCGCGACGGCGGCGCCGATCAGCGTCGCGCCGCCGGTGACGATCGCGACTTTGCCAGCAAGGGCAGTCATGGTGTGTCTCCTGGAATGATTGAGTGAAGGCGGCGCGCGTTGCGCGCGCCGCATGCGTATCCGTCGATCACGCGCTGTCGTGCCAGCGCTGCATCAGCCTGTTCGACGGCACGGTTTCGTCGAGCAGCTTGCGCGCCGTTTCGACACCGGCAACGGGCAGCCCGGCCGCGTCGAGCAGGCCGATCTGCACGAGCACGCTCGCCTGGTCCCAGTAGATGTGTTCGTGATACAGCTTGTCGCCGCGGAACTTGACGATCGCGACGAGCGGAATCTCGACACGCTTGCCGGTCGGTGCGACGCCGGGCAGCATCCAGTCGATCTCGGTCGTGTGCGTGAAGCAGAACAGCAGTTCGTCGACGATCTGGCTCGCGCCGACCGTGCGCGAGATCGGCGTGATCGTCGTGTCCGGCGGGTTCGCATGCACGAAGTGATGCGTGTAGAAGCGCTTGAGCTCGTCGTAGCCCACGCCGCCCGTCAGCGTCGGAATATGGTTCACGTAAGGCTGAGCGACCATCGTGGCCATCGTCGCGTCGACGTTGCGCGTGTCGAACTCGTGCCGGAGGTGTTCTTCCCACAGGGCGGACAGATCGTAGTGCGGGCCGAGCGCCGCGCGGAACGCGGCGATCGCGCGCTGGTGCGCCATGACCGCGGCGGCCTTGTCGAAATGATCGCCGCCGACGCGCGCGAACGCATGATCGACACCCGGGTAGACGTACACTTCGACGCCGTCGCGGCCGGCCAATGCAGCGGCGATGCGCTGCTGCGCGTCGGGCGGGCAGAAGCGGTCCTGCGCGGCGATCTGCAGCACGAGCCGGCCGCGCAGATGCGCGGCTTCGTCGAGCGCGTGCTCGATCCCCACGCCGTAATAGCTGACGGCGGCGGCCACGTCCGGCAGCCGGCACGCGGCGAGATACGCGAGCTTGCCGCCCAGGCAGTAGCCAAGCACGCCGGCCTGGCCCGTGCATTCTGGCCGTTGCATCAGCACGGCCAGCGCGGCGGCGATGTCCTCGACGCCCTTGTTTTCGTCGTACTCGCGGTACAACGCCATCGCGCGCTCGAAGTCGGCCGCCGTGTAACCGAGTTCGATGGCGGGCGCCTGGCGCCAGAACAGGTCGGGCACGAGCACCGTGTAGCCTTCCTCGGCGTAGTAATCGGCCACGTCGCGCATCGTCGCGTTCGCGCCGAAGATCTCGTGACACAGCACGATGCCCGGCCCCGTGCCGCCGGCCGGCGTGCTCAGGTATGCGCGAAACGTCCCGCCGTCCGGCGACGGGATGTCGATGTGTCGTCCTTTCATGTGTCCCTCCGTTCTGTTCGTGACTGGCATGGGCCCAGTATTGGCGGACGAAACGCGCGCTTCTATCCGCTTTCTTCGGCCGGTATCCGCGAATTCCGGAAACCTGCGGATCGGGCCGCCGCGCCGGGGCCGGAACGCGGCGCACTGCGGGTATGTGCGGATGCGGAAGGTCCGCACAGTTTTCTACGATGCGCGAACGGTCCACTTCTTGCGTGATGTGCGCAGGGCTTGCGTAGTGTAACGAGGCGGACTGTCCGGATACTCCGGACGCTATCCGGATCGTGCGACGGGGTTCCCCGGAATCGGGAATACGTGCACGGCGCAGGTGCAATCGAGCACGACGGGAGAGCTTCGATGGGGCAATTTTGCGGAGCGGGCTGGCTGGGTGACGCTGCCTGTTTCAACCACGACACGCTGCTGCTGCAGTCAGACGACGTGGACGAGGTGCGCGCGCGGGTTGCGGACGTGTTCAAACCGCATCGGCTTACGCTGACCGGCGATTCGCGCGCGCTGCACGGCCGCATGCATCATGCGCGCTGGGGCAATCTGTCGCTGAATCTGCTCGACTACGGCGGCGAAGTGTCGATCGAACCAGGGCCGCTCGAGCACTTCTATCTGTTGCAGATTCCGCTGCGCGGCGACGCCGAGATCGAGTGCGGCGCGACGCGCTTCGTGTCGTCGCCCGACACCGCGTCGCTGCTGTCGCCGACGCTGCCGCTCCGGATGCGGTGGGGCGAGGCGTGCCCGCAAGTGATCCTGCGCATCGAGCGCGAGGTGATGGAGCGGCATGCGCAGCGGCATGTCGGCGACGACCGGCGCGTGCCGGTGGAGTTCGAGCCGGAATTCAGCCTGTCGTCGCAACAGGGCGCGTGTCTCGCGCAAATGCTGCCGATGCTGGCCGACGCGATCGCGACGGACGGGCATCCGCTGCGCCATCCGCTCGCATTCGAGCAACTCGAATCGACGCTGCTCAACCTGTTGCTGTACGGCCACCCGAACAGCGCACGCAACGGCACACGCCCCGCGCCGGCGCCGCTCGCGCCGTTCTATGTGCGGCGCGTCGAGGAATACATCCGTGCGCATCTCGACGAGCCGCTGACGATCGAACGGCTGGCCGAACTCGCGGGCGTCAGCCCGAGCACGCTGTTCGCCGGATTCCGCAATCGCCACGGGATCACGCCGATGGGATTCGTGCGCCAGTTGCGGCTGCAACATGTGCGCGACGAACTGCTCGACGACGCGACACCGGGGCTCGCATCGGTGACGGACGTCGCGCTGAAATGGGGCTTCGCGCACCTCGGGCGGTTCGCGATCGACTACAAGCGCGCGTTCGGGGAATCGCCGTCGGCCACGCTCCGGATGCGGCGTGCGCGGTGCTGACGGGAGGGCAGCCACAACGCAGGCTCACTTTTTGAAGTCTGGCACACGCGTGAAGCGCGCGCTTGACGCATGTCATGAACGCGGGCGATGCCATTGCGCCGCGTAGGGGCACGCTCCCGTCTCGCGCCTCACCGCGCTAGGATGAATGACGTCATCCTCGATTGCCGGAGACGCACATGAAAATCAGCGAGCCGATGCGAGCCCCGTCGGCGCCCGATACGTCACCGCTGCTGCAGCTTGGCCTGCGGCCGTTCTATCTGACCGGCGCGCTGTTCGCGAGCGTCGCCGTCGTCTTGTGGCTTGCGGCCTGGCACGGCGCGCCTGTCGCCGGGCGTGCCGGTCCGATGACCGGGCTCATGTGGCATGTGCACGAGATGATCTTCGGCTTCGTCGCCGCGATCGTCGTCGGCTTCTTGCTGACCGCCACGCGGGCCTGGACTTCGCGCGAGACGCTGCGCGGCCCGGCGCTCGCGGCGCTGTGGCTGCTTTGGCTCGCCGGACGCGTGCTCGTCTGGTCGGGGCCGCCGATGCTCGCGGCCGTCGTCGATTCGTTGTTCTTGCCGGTGACGGCTGTCGTGTTGTTGCGCGTGCTCATTTCGGCGAAGAACCGTCACAACGTGTTCCTGCCGGTCGCGCTGCTGCTGTTCGGCGCGCTGAATGCGCTGTTCCATGTATCGGTGACGACGGGTCGGGCCGATCTCGCGTTGCGCGCGGCCTACGCGGCGACGGGGCTGGTCGTGTTCTTCGTCGCGGTGATCACCGGACGCATCGTGCCGATGTTCACGATGAATGCGATTCCCGGCTTCAAGATTCACCGCTTCAGGATCGTGGACGCGCTCGCGGCCCCCGCGGTCGCGCTGACGTTGTTCGCGGACGCGCTCGGCGCACCCGATACGCTGTTGGTCGTCGCTGCGCTCGCGACCGCCGTGCTGCACGCGTGGCGCCTTGCCGGATGGCATTCATGGCGCGTCGGCAAGCGGCCTATCGTGTGGATCCTGCACGTGTCCTGTCTGTGGATTCCGGTCGGCTTCGTGCTGCTCGCGCTGTCGTTCGCTGGCGCGGTCGCGCACTCGCTCGCCGTGCACGCGTTGACCGTCGGCGCGATCGGCGGCGCGATCATCGCGATGATCACGCGCACGGCGCTCGGCCACACGGGACGCATGCTCGTCGCGGGCCCGTGGGAGCAGCTGTGTTACTGGCTGGTGATCGGTGCGGCAGTCATTCGCGTGTTTGGTCCGCTCGTGCCGGGTGTGCCGTACACGGTCTGGCTCGATGCGTCGGGCGCGTGCTGGATCGTCGCGTTCGCGGCGTATGCGGTTCACTACGCGCCGTTCCTGATGTCGCCGCGTGCGGACGGTCGCCAGGATTGACGCTCGCGCGTCGTCGGATCGCTGCAGGAAGCGTCGGGCGCAGCATCAGAGCCGCCTTGCGCGCCGGGCACGGCATCATGAGACGTCGACCGATGCCGGTCTGATAAGCGCTGGTCCGGAGAATGCGTCGCGCCGGCAAGCATCGCGGCTTGCCGGCGGTATCGCGCAACGAGACCTGATACTGCAGCCGATCTCGTTGCGCGTATTTCAGAAATGCACGACGGTCCGGATGGACTCGCCGTTGTGCATCAAGTCGAATGCCTCGTTGATGCCGGTGAGCGGCTTCGTGTGCGTGACGAACGGTGCCAATTGAATCGTGCCGGCCATCGCTTCCTCGACCATGCCCGGCAGTTCGGAGCGGCCCTTCACACCGCCGAATGCCGTACCCAGCCAGCGGCGACCGGTGACGAGCTGGAACGGGCGCGTGGAGATTTCCTGGCCGGCGCCCGCGACGCCGATGATGACGGACTGGCCCCAGCCGCGGTGCGCGCATTCAAGCGCGGCGCGCATCACGTTGACGTTGCCGATGCACTCGAAGCTGTGGTCGACGCCCCAGCCGGTCATTTCGACGATGACTTGCTGGATGGGCTTTTCGTGATCCTTCGGATTGACGCAGTCGGTTGCGCCGAACACGCGCGCAAGGTCGAACTTGCCGGGGTTGGTGTCGATCGCGATGATGCGGCCGGCCTTCGCGAGCTTGGCGCCCTGAATCACTGCGAGGCCGATGCCGCCGAGACCGAATACGGCCACCGTATCGCCTTCCTGCACCTTCGCGGTGTTCTTGACCGCGCCGAGGCCGGTCGTGACGCCGCAGCCCAGCAGGCAGACCTGCTCCGGGTTGGCGTCCGGGTTGATCTTCGCGAGGGAGACTTCGGCGACGACCGTGTATTCGCTGAACGTCGAGCAGCCCATGTAGTGATAGATCGGCTGGCCGTTGTAGCTGAAACGCGTGGTGCCGTCGGGCATCACGCCCTTGCCCTGGGTGGCGCGCACCGACACGCACAGATTGGTCTTGCCGCTCTTGCAGAACAGGCACTCGCCGCATTCGGCGGTGTACAGCGGAATGACGTGGTCGCCGGGTTTCACGCTCGTCACGCCTTCGCCGACTTCCACAACGATGCCGGCGCCTTCGTGGCCCAGCACGGCCGGAAAGATGCCTTCCGGATCGTCGCCCGACAACGTGAAGGCATCGGTGTGACAGACTCCGGTATGGGTGATCTTGATGAGCACTTCGCCCTTGCGGGGCGGTTCGACGTCGATTTCGACGATCTGGAGCGGCTTACCCGCCTCGAACGCAACTGCAGCACGTGATTTCATGGCAATCCTTTAAAAAATCATCGAATGGATCGAAAGGTCGACGATTCCGCACCGGTCAGCGCAAGTAGGACCGAACGAGGGTCACGATATCGTCGATCGACCCGGAAGCGGGGCGCGATGCGTCCGCGAGCTGGGTGAATTCCTCGCGCAAATGGCTTTCGAGCACGCCGGCCATCACGCCGTTGATCGCGCCGCGAATGGCAGCCAGTTGCTGAAGTATCGGGCCACAGTCCGCGCCCTCCTCAAGCGCTTGCTCGAGCGCATTCAGTTGCCCGCGAACACGGCGCACGCGGGTCAGGACGCGTTTCTTTTCTTCGGGGGAATGCGGCATGGGATCTGTGGGTTTCCGGATACTGGGGGGCAGTATAGAACAATGTGGCGCGGAGGTATACGGAATCGCTGCCGGTCACACCGTCAGATCAGCAGCGTGAGCGTGCGGAACAGCGCAAGATCCTCGTTGCGCGCCGACCGCGCATGCCGGCGGATCATCGGCAGCAGGCAGTCGATGAAGCAGCGCGCGGCGCCGCTAAGCGTGCTGCTGCGGCGCGTGACGATGCCGAGTTCGCTCGGCTCGTCGCTCGACCGGGCATATGTCACGGGGGCAGCTGATCTGTCGTCGACGTCGAAGCAACTGATGGTGCATGCGGGGATTCGGCACGAGTTCTGACCGGATCGGAATCGAAGACGGGACGGGCGGCCGGCTTGGCGTCACCCGCTCGCACAATCGGCGGATCCCGGCGACGTCAGCGACCATGCGCTGTACGGCAATCTGTCGTGGAAGTTCTGAGCGGGGAGGGGCGGCCATTTGCGCTGACACGCGAATGCGTGAACGGCCGGCCGGAGCGCGACGTCGACGCGGCGCGCTCCGTGCGTCAACCCCGCGCCACCCCCGTCGATTCCCGCACCACGAGCTCCGGCGCCCCGATCGTATGCACGGCGGCAGCCGGCTCGACGCCGTCGATCATGTCGAGCGTCAGCGCGATCGCCCGCGCGGCGATCTGCGACGTCGGAAACCGCACCGTCGTCAGCGCGGGGCGGAACTGGTGGGCGAGCTGGATATCGGTCATGCCGACCACCGACAGATCGGCCGGCACGCGCAGCCCGAGATCGGCGGCTGCCTGCATCGCGCCGATCGCCATCAGGTCATTGGTCGCGAACAGCGCGGTGAGGCCTGGCTTCGTCCGCAGCAGCGCGGCGGCCGCTTCGTAGCCACCTTCGATCGAATCGTGAGCCGACACCGTCGTCAGCGCCTCCGCCGGATGGCCGCATGCCGCGAGTTCGTCCGCGAACCCGCGCAAGCGCACCGATTGCGGACCGCCCGAGCCCTTGCCGACGAGCGCGCCGAACGCGCGATGCCGCAGCCCGGACAGATGCGCGGCTGCCAGCGCGCCCGCCGCCGCGAAATCGACGGTGACGCACGGCAGCGTGCGTGACGCATGCACGTGCTCCCACATGCACAGCACGATTGACGCGCCGTGGCGTGCGATGTCGGCGAGTTCGGCTTCTGCGAGGTCGGTGTTCATCACGATCGCGCCGGCGGCAAGCGTGCCGGCGATCCGCTCGAGGTAGTTGCGCGTGATCGCCGGATCGTCGTCGGTATTGGACACCAGCAGGTAATGGCCGCGCTTGCGCGCCTCGCGCTCGGCGGCCAGCACGAATTCCGGATAGAACGGGTTCGTGATGTTCGACAGCATCAACGCAAGCGTGGACGTGCGGCCCTCGGCCAGTGCCCGCGCGGTCAGGTTAGGCCGATAGCCGAGCTCGCGGATCGCCGCCATCACGCGCTCGACGGTCGCCGGCTTCACCTTCTGCGGATTGCGCAGCACGTTCGAGACGGTCGCCGCGGTGACGTTCGCGCGCCGCGCGACTTGCGCGAGCGTCACCATGCACGGCCTCGGGCCGGGCGGGCAATGCTGCACGAGGGAAGGGAAGCGAGGGAGTGTCTGCTCATATTCTGGGAGTGCGTCCCACAAGTTGCACAAGGACAAGCGATACGCTAATTTCTCGACACATCAGATCAAGGAGACGACATGGTACGGCGAACAGGGCGAATTGCACCACCGGAATTTAAGCGGTTAAATTTCTCGTCCCGAAGCGCCTGACCAGGAAAGGAGAGCGCGATGACCGCCATTTCATTGAAGGACGTCTCGAAGCGCTACGGCGACCATGCGCCGGTGCTGCGTGACGTGAACCTCGAGATCGCGTCGCACGAGTTCTGCGTGTTTCTCGGTCCGTCGGGTTGTGGGAAGTCCACGCTGTTGCGGATGATCGCCGGGCTCGAGGACGTGACCGAAGGCGAGTTGCGGATCGGCGGCGCGCGCATGAACGACACGCCGCCCGCCGAGCGCGGTGTCGCGATGGTGTTCCAGAGCTATGCGCTGTTTCCGCACATGACCGTGTTCGACAACATCGGTTTCGGCCTGCGCATCGCCGGCACGCCGAAGGACGAGATCCGGCGCCGCGTGACCGAGGCCGCGCGTGTCCTGCAACTCGATGCGCTGCTCGATCGCAAGCCGAAGGCGTTGTCGGGCGGCCAGCGGCAGCGCGTCGCGATCGGCCGCGCGATCGTGCGTGAGCCGCGCGTGTTCCTGTTCGACGAGCCGCTGTCGAATCTCGACGCGACGCTGCGCGGCCAGACGCGCGTCGAAATTGCCCGCCTGCATGCACGCTTCACGCAATCGAGTTCCGTCTACGTGACGCATGACCAGATCGAGGCGATGACGCTTGCCGACCGGATCGTGCTGCTGCACGCGGGCGACGACGTCGCACGCTTCGGCAGCATCGCGCAGGCCGGCGCGCCGCTCGAGCTGTATCACCGGCCGGCCAACCGTTTCGTCGCGGGCTTTATCGGCTCGCCGCGGATGAACTTCCTGCCGGCGGTCGTCGACGCGGCCGATGCGCATGGCTGCCGGCTGCGGCTCGAGGGCACGGGCGAAACGCTGACGCTGCGCGATCGCCCGCTGCCGCGCCACATCGGCAGCGGCGCGCGCGTGACGCTCGGGATTCGTCCCGAGCATCTGACGGTCGCCGCGTCGGGCGATGCCGACCCGCCCACGATCGTCCGCGACATCGCGCTCGTCGAGCAACTCGGCGAAGCCGCCTACGTGCATCTCGACCAGCCCGGCGGCATGCCGCTGCTCGCGAAACTGCCCGGCCAGGCCGCGTTGCGGCGTGGCGAGCGACATGCGTTCCACGTGCCGCCGTCGCGCTGTCACCTGTTCGACGAGGCCGGCATCGCGTTGCCGGCCATCCACGCCGAAGCGGCGTTCGCATAGCGGCGCAATGCCGACCCGCCGCGCGCGATGCGGCACCTATCACACCAATACCAGGAGACAACGATGAAACTTCGTGCGAGCCGACTGCTGCTTGCCCTGACGACTGCCGCCGCGCTCGCGGCGGGGACGGCCGACGCGGGCACGCTCAAGGTGAACGTCGCCGCGCGCGGCAACCAGCGCGCGACGTGGCAAGCCGTGTTCGACCAGTTCCACAAGGCGAATCCGGACGTCGACCTGAAGGTCAGCTACGTCGGCGAGGAGGCGTACAAGGTGCAGATGTCCGGCTGGCTCGCGACCGATCCGCCCGACGTGCTGAGCTGGAACAACGGCGAGCGGCTCGCGTATTTCGCGAAGCGCGGGCTGATCGAGGACCTGAGCGCAGACTGGCAGAAGAACGGCTGGAACGACACGTATGCGGCCGTCAAGCAGTCGTCGACCTACGGCGGCAAGCTTTACAGTTTGCCGCTCGGCTATGACGCGTATGGCCTCTTCTACCGCAAGGACCTGTTCGAGAAGGCCGGCATTCACGGTGAGCCGGCCGATTGGGCGCAGTTTCTGGATGCGTGCCGCAAGCTGAAGGCGGCCGGTATCGCGCCGATCGCGGTGGCCGCGCGCGATGCGTGGACGCTGGCCGCGTGGTTCGACTACCTCGACTTGCGGATCAACGGCTACGTATTCCACCAGAAGCTGATGGCCGGCGACGTCGCCTATACCGATCCGCGCGTGCGGGCCGTGTACGCGGCATGGAAGAAGCTGATCGACGACAAGTATTTCATCGACAACGCACTGTCCTACGATGTCGATTCGCTGAGCCCGCTGATCGTCAACGGCCAGGCCGCGATGACGCTGATGGGCACCTGGTATTCGGCGGGTCTCTTGAGCGCGACGCGCAACCCGATCAGTTTCTTCCGCTTCCCGGTGATCGACGCGTCGGTGCCGCTTGCCGAGGACGGCCCGGTCAACGTGATGATCGTGCCGGCGAAGGCGCGCAACAAGGCGGATGCGCGTCGCCTGCTCGCGTTCATGGGCCAACCGGCGGTCAACGGTGAGTTCGCGAAGGGGATGGGACAACTGCCGTCGAACAACAAGGCGCCCGAGCCGCAGGACCCGATCTCGAAGATCGGCTTCCGCACGCTCGCGACCACGCCGGGCGGCATCGCGCAGTTCTACGACCGCGACATGACGAAGGAAATGGCGGACGAGGGGATGAAGGCGATGCAGCAGTTCCTGTCCGACCCGACGCAGCTCGATGCGATCCTGCAGCGCCTCGAGCAGACCCGCAAGCGCATCTACCGGAAGTAACGCGCCGCGCGGCCGGGCCGGCCACGCCGGCCCGGTGCGTCGTTGCCGCCGTCGCACCTGTTTCGTCAGTTACGTCCGTCTCGTCGAAGGTTATCTCATGTCAACCAGCCTGTCCGAAAGCACCGCACGCCGCGCAGCCGGCCCGCGGCGGCATGCGCGTGCGTCGCTGTCGCGCCGGCGCAACCGCGCGGCCCTGCTGTTCGTGCTGCCGGGTTTCGCGCTCTTCACCGTGTTCGTGCTGTATCCGATCGTCAGCAGCATCTGGCTGAGCTTCCATCATTGGGACGGGATGACGCCGATGACGTACGCGGGGCTCGACAACTACCGCGAGCTGCTGCAGTCCGACACGTTCTACGTCGCGCTGAAGAACAACGTGCTGTGGCTCGTGCTGTTCCTCGCCGCACCGCCGCTCGGCCTTGCGCTCGCGCTGTACCTGAACCAGAACGTGTTCGGGATCCGGCTCGTGAAGTCGCTGTTCTTCGCGCCGTTCGTGTTGCCGGGCGTCGTCGTCGGCCTGGTGTTCTCGTGGTTCTACGACCCGACGTTCGGGCTGCTGAAGCTGATCGTCGGGCACGGGATCCCGGTGCTCGGCGATCCGCGTTATGCGACCTTCGGCGTGATCGCCGCCGCGCTGTGGCCGCAGATTCCGTTCTGCATGATCCTCTACCTGACCGGGCTCACGGGCATCAACGGCGAGATCGTCGAGGCGGCGCGCATGGAGGGCGCGCGCGGCTTCACGCTGCTGTGGCACGTGATCCTGCCGCAGTTGCGGCCCGCGACCTTCATGGCGGTGGTGCTGACCGTGATCGGCGCGCTGCGCAGCTTCGACCTGATCTCCGTGATGACGGGCGGCGGCCCGTTCGACAGTTCCACCGTGCTCGCGTACTTCATGGTCGACCAGGCGATCAAGTACTACCGCGAAGGCTATTCGGCCGCGATCGCGGTCGTGCTGTTCGCGATCATGCTCGTCTATATCGTGTGGCAGCTACGCAAGCTGGTGCGCGTCGAATCATAAGGATCACGAAAATGTATCCGATGCCCGTGTCCCGCTGGGGACGTCCCGCCCGCTGGCTGTACCGGCTGTCGCTGCCGTGCGCGCTCGCGCTGTGGCTCGTGCCGCTGCTCGCGGTGCTCGTCACGTCGGTCCGCTCGACCGACGAGATCATGGCCGGTCATTACTGGGACTGGCCGAAGCAGTTCGCGCTGCTCGACAACTACGGCACCGCGCTCACGCAGACGCCGATGCTGCATTACTTCTCGAACAGCATCCTGATCACGGTGCCGTCCGTCGCAGCATCGATCCTGCTCGCGTCGCTCGCGGGGCACGCGCTCGCGAACTACCGGTTCCGCGGCAATCTCGTGCTGCTCGGGCTGTTCGTCGCCGGCAACTTCGTGCCGATCCAGATCCTGATGATCCCGGTGCGGCAGATCATGCTCGGCGTCGGCCTCTACAACACCGTGTGGGCGCTCGTGCTGTTCCATACCGCGTTCCAGACCGGCTTCTGCACGCTGTTCCTGCGCAACTTCATCCGCGAGCTGCCGTTCGAGCTGATCGAGGCCGCGCGCGTCGAAGGCGCGTCCGAGTGGGCGATCTACTGGCGCGTCGTGCTGCCGCTCGTGCGGCCTGCGCTCGCCGCACTCGCGATCCTCGTGTTCACGTTCGTGTGGAACGACTACTTCTGGGCGCTGTGCCTCACGCAAGGCGACGACGCCGCGCCGATCACGGTCGGCGTCGCCGCGCTCAAGGGGCAGTGGACGACCGCATGGAACATCGTGTCGGCCGGCTCGGTGCTCGCCGCGCTGCCGTCGGTGCTGATGTTCTTCGCGATGCAGAAGCACTTCGTCGCGGGGCTCACGTTCGGCGCGACGAAAGGCTGATTCGTCACATCCATTTTCTTCTGCAAGGAACCCACGATGCACCTCGGCGTTTGCTACTACCCCGAACACTGGCCGCGCGAACAATGGGCCCGCGATGCGCGGCGGATGGCCGAACTGGGCCTGACCCGCGTGCGGATCGCCGAATTCGCGTGGAGCCGGATGGAGCCGGAGCCGGGCCGCTACGACTGGGCGTGGCTCGACGAAGCGATCGACACGCTCGCCAGCCAGCAGCTGAAGATCGTGCTCGGCACGCCGACCGCCGCGCCGCCGAAGTGGCTCGTCGATCGCCATCCGGAGATCCTGCCCGTCGGCGCGGACGGCGCGGTGTGGCAGTTCGGTTCGCGCCGCCATTACGACATCGCGAGCCCCGTGTATCGCGAGCACTGCGTGCGCATCGCGGACGCGATGGCACGACGCTACGGTGCGCATCCGGCGGTCATCGCATGGCAGACCGACAACGAGCTCGGCTGTCACAACACGCTGCCGAGCTATACGCGCGCGGCGCTCGAAGGCTTTCGCGCGTGGCTCGCGGTGCGCTACGGCGACATCGGCGCGCTGAACCGCGCGTGGGGCAACGTATTCTGGAGCATGGAGTATCGCGGTTTCGACGAGATCGAACTGCCGCGCCATACGCCGACCGATGCGAATCCCGCGCATCTGCTCGACTTTCGTCGCTATCAGTCGGACGAGGTCGCGCGGTTCCACGCCGAGCAGGTCGGTGCGATCCGTCCGCACGCGCCGGGCCGCGACGTGCTGCACAACTTCATGGGCTTTTTTACCGAGTTCGATCACTATGCGTTCGCGCATGGCGGCCTCGACGTCGCCGCGTGGGACAGCTACCCGGTGCCGCGCACCGAAGTGCTGCCGCTCGACGAAGCGGACAAGCGACGCTGGGCACGTACTGGCCACCCAGACGTGTCGGCGTTCTCGCACGACCTGTATCGCGGCGTCGGCAACGGGCGGATGTGGGTGATGGAGCAACAGGCGGGGCCCGTGAACTGGGGGCCGTACAACCCGGTGCCGCATGCCGGCGCGGTGCGGCTGTGGACGTGGGAAGCGTTCGCGCATGGCGCGGAACTCGTGTCGTATTTCCGCTGGCGACAGTATCCGCATGCGCAGGAGCAACTGCACTCGGGGCTGAATGCGCCGGACGACCGGCTGTCGCCGGGCGGCCACGAAGTGGCGCGCGTCGCACGCGAACTGGCCGCGCTGGATATCGGGCTCGTCACCGGCCCGCATGAGCCCGCACGCGTCGCGCTGCTGTTCGATTACGCGGCCGACTGGATGATCCGGATCCAGCCGCACGGCGCCGACTTCGACTACCAGCAGCACGCGTTCGACTGGTATCGCGCGTTGCGCGAACTGGGGCTCGACGTCGACATCGTCGCGGCCGACGCCGACGTGTCGCGTTATGCACTCGTCGTCGCGCCGACGCTGCCGGTTGTGCCGGACCGTGTCGTCGAGCAGGCGGCGTGCGGAGACGCGCACTGGCTGTTCGGGCCGCGCACGGGCTCGCGCACGGCGGAATTCGCAATCGCGCCGGGCCTCGCACCCGGCAAGCTGCGCGACGTGCTGCCGGTGCGAATCGGCCAGGTCGAGTCGCTGCGGCCGTCGCTCACACCGCGCGTCGCGTTCGACGGCATCGATGGCCATGCGCTGAAATGGCGCGATCACGTCGATATGGAATCGGCGACCGGCATCGACGTGCTTGCTGCCTGCGACGACGGCGTGCCCGCGCTCGTGCGGCGCGACCGCGTGACGATGGCGACCGCCTGCTTCGACCACGCGCTGTTGCGTGCGATCGTCGCCCGCTGCGCGCGCGACGCCGGACTGCCGGTCCGGGCGTTGCCGGATGGCGTGCGCTTGCGCCGGCGCGGGCGTCTCGTGTTCGCGCTCAACTATGGCGACGCGCCATGCACGCTGCCGGCGCCGGACCGTGCGCGCTTCGTGCTCGGCGGCCCCGAACTCGGCGCGGTCGACGTCGCCGCGTGGGTCGAGCCGGACTGACGCGATGCAGTCGCCGCGGTCTCTACAGTCGCATTTCGCGCGCCTCGCCGGGATCGCGCATTTCTTGCCGTTGTCCGCCGCCGCGCTGATGCTCGGCGTCGCGATGTCCTTTACGGCGCCGTACCTGTCGCTGTTCGGCGTGGAGGCGGCGGGGATGTCGCCGTTTCTCGCTGGCATCTTCATGACGCTGATCGCGGCGAGCGGTGTCGTCGCGAGCACGTGGGCCGGGCGCTGGTCGGATCGCCGCGACCGGCACAGGCCGTTGCTCGTGGTGTCGCTCGCGGCGGCCGCGCTCGGTTTCGCGCTGCTGTGCGTGCTGCGCGCGCACGGGCCGGTGATCGCGGCCGGCACGATCCTGCTCGGTGTGGGGGCGGTGTCGCTGTCGCAGATCTTCGCGTTCGCACGCGCGGTGCTGCCGGTCGACGACGATGCGCAGCGCGATCTCGCGTCGGCGGCGCTGCGCACGATGCTGTCGGTTGCATGGGTGTTCGGTCCCGCGCTCGGCGCGCTGATCCTCGCGCAGACGGGTTTTGTCGGGCTTTTTCTCGCTGCTTCAGCGGGCTTCGTCGCATGCGCGGCGATCATCGCGCGGATTCCGGAGCCCGCGCGGCGGCCGGCGGCGGCTCATGTGCGCGCAGTGGACCATGCTGCGCCGCTGTCCGCCGAGGCACCGGCGGAGATCGTCGTCGCACCGCGCGCAAGCGTGCGGCGCACCCTCGTCGCGCTCACGCTGATGGGGCTCGCGGCGAACGCGACGATGATCGTGCTGCCGCTGTACATCGTCCGCGGGCTCGGCGGATCGCCGGGCAACGTGTCGGCCGCGCTGGGTCTCGCCGCGTTGCTCGAGATCCCGATGATGCTTTGGCTCGGCATCCGGTCGACGCGGCTCGACAAGGCGCGCTGGCTGACAGCGTGCGCGGCCGTGCATGCGGCGTATTTCATCGGACTCGCGGCGGTGACGCGGGTGGACATGATCCTGCCGCTACAACTGCTAAGCGCTTGCGTGGTCGCGATTACGTCGTGCCTCGGCATGACGCGCGTGTGCGACCTGATGCCGACGCGTCCCGGCACCGCGACCGCGATGTTCTTCAGCACCGCGCGCGTCGGCTCGATCGCATCGGGCGTGCTGTCGGGCGCGTGCGTCGACCTGTTCGGTTATCGCGCGACGTGCGCGGGGTGCTGCGTGCTCGCGCTCGTCGCATTCGCGCTGCTCGCCCGAGACGCCCGGGACGCCCACGGCGAACGGGGCGGTGCGCGTGGCGCAGGCGGCACGACGGCATCTGCCCGAGGCCGCTTCGATGCACCGCACTGACGCGGGATGCGTCGGTGCGGTGATGCGGTGACGACGCGAATGCGTCAGCGTTGGCGATACGCGTCGAGCGACGACAGCGCGTTGCCGTGGAAGTCGAACAACGTGTTGTTGTCCCATTGATCGCCGGCACCGAGCTTCCAGCCGACACCCGGCGTCGGGATCCATTCCGGTTCCCACCAGAACACGCCCTTGCCGCGATTGCCCGGCACGCCCTTCACGACATCGACGACCGCCGCGAGGAACTGCGCCTGGCCGGCCGGCGACGGCGGGAACGCGGTCGAGCCGGTGTTCGTCATCGCGTTCGGTTCCGAGTCGCCGTCGCTGGTGGTCCATGGATACGCGGTCTCGACGACGATCAGTTCCTTGTCGTATCGGACCGAGAGGTCATTCGCGTTGTTGCGCAGGTCGTCGAGCGAGCCTTGCCACTGCGGGTAGTACGACAGGCCGATCACGTCGAACGCGACACCGCGCTGCGTCGCGCTGTCGAACCACCAGCGGCTTTTCGCGTTGTCGCCGCCGCTGTCAATGTGCAGCATCACCTTGATGCGCGGATCGACGGCCTTCACCGCATCGCGGCCCGTCTTCAGCAGCTGCGCGAGGTTGTCCCACTGGTCGTAGCGGCCGAGCGGCCACAGCATGCCGCCCGTGATCTCGTTGCCGATCTGCACCCACTCCGGCCGCACGCCGGCGCGCTGCAGTTGGCGCAGCACGTCGGTCGTATAGGCCGACAGCAACGCGCACGTGTCGGCGAGATTCTTGCCGGCCCACGCATGCGGCGGGTATTGCTTGCCGGGGTCGGCCCACCAGTCGCTGTAGTGGAAATCGATCAGGATACGCATCCCGAGCGCGGCCGCGCGTTTCGCGAGTGCGACGACATGGGCCGCGTTGTTGTAGCCGGCCGCATCGCTCTGGTTGGCCGGGAAGAATGCCGGATTGCCGGGATCGTTCCATACCTTGATGCGGATCGAGTCGACGCCGTGCGCGTGCAGGATCTTCAGGCAGTCGGTCGGGCGGCCGTGGTCGAAGTACCGCGCGCCGTGCGCCTCGAGCTCCGGCAGCGTCGACACGTCGGCGCCCATCGCGAACGGGATGCCACCCGCCGCGCGCGCGACGCCTTGCGCGACGGCCGGCAGCGCGCCGGCCAGGTCGACGCATGCGAGCGCCGCGGTCGAGACACTCCAGCGCAACATCGATCGTCTGTTCATCGTCATCCTCCAGTATCGGGCCCGGTCGATCGATCGCAGGATCGCGGGCTTCGTCGGTTTAAGCGCTTAAATTTCAGCCTCGATGCGAGGCCGGATCGAGCGTAGCGCAGCCGCCGATGCCGATGCAAAGAACGCGTGCGTTGCCTACTATCTGGCGACCGGCATGTCCGCTACCCGCGCACCCCGACCCGATACCGGGTCGTCTGACGATAGGTGTTGCCCGGATGAAGGATGGTTTCGTCGCGCAGCGCGTCCATGTTGACCTGGTTCGGATAGAACCCGGCTTCGACGCACAGCGCCGCATGTCGCACGCACGGCATGCCGCCGCCCACGCGCACGCCATCCAGATAATTGCCCGTATAGAGCTGCAACCCGCGCTGATCCGTCGACACGGCAAGTTCCCGACCGCTTTCCGGATCGTAGATCGACGCGACGGGCCGCACGTTGCGCCCGTGGTCGCGCAGCACGTAGCAGTGGTCGAACCCGCGCCCGCGCGTGAGCTGCGCATGCGGCCAGTCGAGGCGAGCGCCGATCGGCGCGCTCTGCCGGAAATCGAACGCGCTGCCCGTCACGTCGGCGGTGCCGGTCGGGATCAGCGCATCGTCCACTTCGACGAACGCGTCGGCGTGGATCTGCAGCAGGTGGCCGCGCACGTCGCTGCCCGCGCGTCCGCTCAGGTTGAAGTAGCTGTGATTCGTGAGGTTCAGCGGCGTCGGCGCGTCGGTCACACCCACATAGTCGATCGTCAGCGTGCCGTCGTCGTCGAGCGTGTAGCGCACCTGCACGCTCACGTTGCCGGGGAAGCCCGCATCGCCTTCCGGCGAATCGAGCCGCAGCGTCAGTCCGCCGCGATCGTCGACCACGTCCCAGCGCGCGCGGTGAAAGCCGCTCGCGCCGCCGTGCAGCAGGTTGCCGTTCTCGTTGCGGTCGAGCGTGTAGTCGATGCCGTCGAGCGTGAAGCGCGCATTCGCGATCCGGTTCGCCCACCGGCCGACCGTCGCGCCGAGGTACGCACCCGATTCGACGTACTCGGCCGGCGTGTCGTGCGCCAGCACGATATCGGCGAAGCGCCCGGTGCGGTCGGGGGCGAGCCACGACACGACGGTCGCGCCGAGATCGCTGATGACGACGCGCATGCCGTGCGCGTTGCGCAGCGTGTAGCGCCGCACCGGATCGCCGCCGGGCAGCGCGCCCCACGGCTCGGACGGAATGCGGCCGACATCGGCTGACGGGCGGGAAGAGTCGGTATCGATATGCATGAGTGGGTTCGCTCGTGGGCGGTGAATTCAGTGAGCCGCCGCCGCGCGTTCCTGGTATTCGCGCGGGGTGCAGCCGAGTTCGCGGCGGAACACCGCGTACATGTATTGCAACGACGTGAAGCCGCAACGGATCGCGACTTCCGCGCTCGACGCATTGCGGGCCGCGAGCAGCGCCTGCGCGGCCTCGAGCTTGTGACGCAGGATTTCCTGGTGCACGGTGCGCTGCAGTTCGCGCCGGAAGTGCTCTTCGAGCAGCGAGCGCGACACGCCGACATAGTCGGCGACCTGTTCGGTCTTGATCCCCTGGCATGCGTACTGCCGGATGAAGTGCCGCGCGCGCATCACGTGCGGGCTCGCGAGCGGCTGGTGGCGCGTCGATTCGAGCACGTTGATGCCGACCGGCGGCACGAGGATGCGCTGCCCGGGAAACCTGGCGCCGCGCAGCATCCGGTGCAGCAGGTGCGCGGCGGTGCGGCCCATTTCCTCGGTGCCCTGGATCACCGACGACAACGGAATGCGCGTCAGCGTGCGCGTGAGCGGATCGTTGTCGATGCCGATGATCGCGACCTGTTCCGGCACCGCGATGCCGGCGAGCAGGCACGCCTGCAGCAGATGCCGCGCGCGCGCATCCGTGACCGCGATCACGCCGACGGGCTTCGGCAGCGCATGCAGCCAGCCGATCAGCTCCTCGATCGCGTGATTCCAGCCCGATGCGCTCGTCGACACGCCGCGGTAGATCGGGGCGTCGAGCCCGTCCGCGCGCGCGAGCCGGTCGAACGCGAGCTCACGCTGCTGCGCCCAGCGGTTCTCCTGAGCGACCGGCAGGCTGTACATCGCGAAATGCGCGAGCCCCGCGCCGATCAGGTGCGTGTAGGCGAGCGACACGAGCTTCGGGTTGTCCGTCGCAATATATGGGACACCGTCCGGGTACTGCGCCGGATCCTCGTACGACGAGCCGACCGCGACGATCGGCAGCGGCGAGCCGGCAAGCGCGTCGGCGACGGCCGGATCGTCGAAGTCCGCGATGATACCGTCGCCGTCGAAGCGTTCGATGCCGGCGAGCCGGCAGCGGAAGTCGTCTTCGAGGAACAGGTCCCACACGACGCGCGTCGTGTGCAGGTACTGGCCGATGCCGCTGATGATCTCGCGGTCGTAGACCTTGTTCGCGTTGAACAGCAGCGCGATGCGGTGCGGTGTCTGGGCGGAAGAGGCACGGGTCATGTCGGTCTCGGGGCGGGCGCCGCTCGGGCGTCTCGCCGTTGTCTCCGGGGCGCGCGGGCGGTGCCGCGCGGTTCTCTGGTGTCCGGCGATTGTAGGACGGAACGCACGCCGCGCGCAGCGGCTGGCAAGAAACGTTAAGCGTGCTGCGCAATTTCGCAATTGCCGGCCGGCAGGCGCGCGGGCACGATCCAGCCAACCGGATTCGGCCGCGTGCGTCGTCGTCGCGACGCGCGTTGCGCTGCACCAAGACCCAGCACGGAGACGCCATGTCGTATTTCGAACACATTCCCGCGATTCGCTACGAAGGTCCGCAGTCGGACAACCCGCTGGCGTACCACTATTACGACCCCGAGAAGCGCGTGCTCGGCAAGACGCTCGCCGAGCATCTGCGGATTGCCGTCTGCTACTGGCACACCTTCGTATGGCCGGGGCACGACATCTTCGGGCAGGGCGCGTTCCAGCGGCCGTGGCAGCAGCCTGGCGACGCGCTCGAACGTGCGCGAATGAAGGCCGACGCGGCATTCGAGTTCTTCACGAAGCTCGGCACGCCTTTCTATACGTTCCACGACACCGACGTCGCACCGGAGGGCGACAGCCTGCGCGAGTACGCAGCCAATTTCGCGCGGATGGTCGACTATCTCGGCGAGCGCCAGCAGGCGAGCGGCGTGCGGCTGCTGTGGGGCACGGCGAACCTGTTCTCGCACCCGCGCTTCGCGGCGGGCGCCGCGACGAATCCGAACCCCGACGTGTTCGCGTGGGCCGCGACCCAGGTGTGCCACGCGCTCGACGCGACACACCGGCTCGGCGGCGAGAACTACGTGCTGTGGGGCGGCCGCGAAGGGTACGAGACGCTGCTCAATACCGACCTGAAGCGCGAACGCGAGCAGTTCGCGCGTTTCCTGACGATGGTCGTCGAGCACAAGCACCGGATCGGCTTCAAGGGTGCGCTGCTGATCGAGCCGAAACCGCAGGAGCCGACCAAGCACCAGTACGACTACGACGTCGCGACCGTGCACGGATTTCTGGTGCAGTACGGACTGCAGAACGAGATTCGCGTGAACATCGAGGCGAACCATGCGACGCTCGCCGGCCACTCGTTCCATCACGAGATCGCGAACGCGTTCGCACTCGGCGTGTTCGGCAGCGTCGACGCGAACCGCGGCGATCCGCAGAACGGCTGGGACACCGACCAGTTCCCGAACAGCGTCGAGGAACTGACCCTTGCGTTCTACGAGATTCTGCGCCACGGCGGCTTCACGACCGGCGGGATGAACTTCGACGCGAAGGTGCGGCGCCAGAGCGTCGATGCGGAAGACCTGTTCTACGGCCATGTCGGCGCGATCGACGTGCTCGCGCTCGCGCTGGAACGTGCGGCCGTACTGGTCGAGAACGACCGGCTCGATGCGCTGCGCCGGCAGCGCTACGCGCAGTGGGACGACGCGTTCGGCCGCAAGATCCTGTCGGGCGGCTATACGCTGCAGTCGCTCGCGGATGACGCGCTCGCGCGCGGCGTGGACCCGCGGCATGCGAGCGGCGCGCAGGAGCGGCTGGAGAACATCGTGAACCAGGCGATCTACGGCCTGCGCTGACGCCATGTATATCGGACTCGATCTCGGTACGTCGGGCGTGAAAGCGGTGCTGCTCGACCGCGCCGGCGCGGTGCGGGCGAGCGCGAGTCGCCCGCTGACGGTGAGCCGGCCGCGGCCGCGCTGGTCCGAACAGGCGCCGCGCGACTGGTGGGACGCCGCGTGCGGCGCACTGGCCGCGCTCGTCGATGAGGCACGCGCGGGCGGCATCGATCCGCGCGCCATCGACGCGCTGGGACTGACCGGGCAGATGCACGGCGCGACGCTGCTCGATGCGCAGGGCGACGTGCTGCGTCCCGCGATCCTGTGGAACGACGGCCGCGCGGATGCGGAGTGCGCGGAACTCGAGCGGCTCGCACCCGCGCTGCGCGCGGTGACAGGCAATATCGCGATGCCGGGCTTCACCGCGCCGAAGCTGCTGTGGGTGCGCCGCCACGAGCCCGACGTGTTCGCGCGCATCGCACACGTGCTGCTGCCGAAGGATTACCTGCGCTACCGGCTGACCGGCGCGTTCGCGACCGATCCGTCGGATGCCGCCGGTACGCTCTGGCTCGACGTCGCGAAGCGCGACTACGACGACACGCTGCTCGCCGCGTGCGGGCTGTCGCGCACGCAGATGCCGGTTGTGTTCGAGGGCAACCGCGTAACGGGCACGCTGCTGCCGGCCGTCGCGCGCTCGCTCGGGCTGCGCGAGATTCCGGTGGTGGCCGGCGGCGGCGACAACGCGGCCGGCGCGGTGGGCGTCGGGATCGTGCGGCCTGGCGACGCGTTGCTGTCGCTCGGCACGTCGGGTGTCTATTTCGCGGTGTCGGACGGGTTTCGCGCGAACCCCGAATCGGCGGTGCACAGCTTTTGCCACGCGCTGCCCGATACATGGCATCTGATGTCGGTGATGCTGAACGCGGCCGGCTGCATCGACTTCACCGCGCAACTGGCCGGTTACGACGGCGTCGCGGCGCTGCTCGCCGATGCCGAGGCGAACGCGCGCGCCAGCCGCCCGTGGTTCCTGCCTTACCTGAGCGGCGAGCGCACGCCGCACAACGACGTGAATGCGAAGGGCGTCTTCTACGGGCTCACGCCCGATACGCAGCGCGCGGATCTCGCGAACGCAACGCTCGAAGGCGTCGGCTTCGCGTTGCTCGACGGCATCGATGCGCTGCATGCGGCCGGACTGGCGCCCGACGGCATCACGGTGATCGGCGGCGGCTCGCGCAGCGCGTACTGGACGCAGATGCTCGCCGACCTGAGCGGACGCGCGCTGACGCTGCGCGCGGGCGGCGAGGTCGGCCCGGCGCTCGGTGCCGCACGGCTCGCGCATCTCGCGCTCGAACCGGATGCGTCGCTCGACGATGTGTGCCCGCAGCCGCCGATCGTCGCGGTGCGCGAGCCCGATCCCGCGCGACACGCGTGGTATCGCGATGCGCGGCGGCCGACGTTTCGCGCGCTTTACCGCGCGCTCGAACCTGTGTTTGCAACGGGCGCGTGAGCGGCGCTTCGCCGGTGCGATCCCGTGCTGTGCAGTGACTCGATGCGGGCGGCGCATTCCCGCGGCCGCCCGGTGTTCGTGAGGTTGTCCAATAACAAGGAGTGGAGACATGAAATCCGTGACGCGCCGTACCGTATTGCGTTCCCTTGCCGGCGCAGCAGCGCTGGCGCTCTTCGCGCTCGGCGCTCCGCTCGCGCATGCGAGCAAGGACAAGCCCGAGATCGGCTTCTGCATCGACGACCTGCGCGTCGAGCGCTGGTCGCGCGATCGCGATTATTTCGTCGCGGCCGCGACGAAGCTCGGCGCGAAGGTGTCGGTGCAGTCGGCCGACGCGAGCGAGGAGCGACAGATTTCGCAGATAGAGAACCTGATTTCGCGCGGCGTCGACGTGATCGTGATCGTGCCGTTCAATTCGAAGACGCTCGGCAACGTCGTCGCCGAAGCGAGGAAGGCCGGCATCAAGGTCGTGTCGTACGACCGTCTGATCCTCGATGCGGACGTCGACGCGTACATTTCGTTCGACAACGAGAAGGTCGGCGAACTGCAGGCGAAGGGCGTGTTCGACGCGAAACCGAAGGGTAACTATTTCCTGCTCGGCGGCGCGCCGACCGACAACAACGCGAAGATGCTGCGCGAGGGCCAGTTGAAGGTGCTGAAGCCGGCGATCGATCGCGGCGACATCAAGGTCGTCGGCCAGCAGTGGGTGCCCGAATGGAGCGCATCGACCGCACTGCGCATCGTCGAGGATGCGCTCACCGCGAACAACAACCGGATCGACGCGATCGTCGCGTCGAACGACGGCACCGCGGGCGGCGCGATCCAGGCGCTTGCCGCGCAGCACCTGGCCGGCAAGGTGCCGGTGTCCGGGCAGGATGCGGACCTCGCGGCGGTCAGGCGCGTGATCGCCGGCACGCAGACGATGACCGTCTACAAGCCGCTGAAGCTGATCGCGAGCGAAGCCGCGAAGCTTGCGGTCGATCTCGCGAAGGGCACGAAGCCCGCGTTCAACGCGCAGTACGACAACGGGAAGAAGAAGGTCGACACGGTGCTGCTGCAGCCCACGCTGCTGACCAAGCGCAACGTCGACGTCGTCGTGAAGGACGGCTTCTATACCCAGGCCCAGCTCGCGAGCCAATAACGGCACGACGGGCAGGATGCATGTGGCCGGCCAGGTGCGGCCGGCCGCGTGCTCACTGCGAGGCAATCAACGTATGACCGAACCCTTGCTGACGATGCGTGGCATCGTCAAGGCATTCGACGGCGTGAAGGCGCTCGACGGAATCGATCTGACCGTGCGCCCCGGCGAGTGCGTCGGGCTGTGCGGCGAGAACGGCGCCGGCAAGTCGACGCTGATGAAGGTGCTGTCGGGCGTCTACCCGCACGGCACGTGGGATGGCGAGATCCGCTGGGAAGGCGCGCCGCTCGTCGCGTCCGGCGTGCGCGACACCGAACGCGCGGGCATCGTGATCATCCACCAGGAACTGATGCTGGTGCCCGAGCTGTCGGTCGCCGAGAACATTTTCCTCGGCAACGAGATCACGCTGCCCGGCGGGCGCATGCACTACGCGGAGATGGTGCGGCGTTCCGAGGCGCTGCTGCGCGAGCTGCGGATCGACGCGATCAACGTCGCGCAGCCGGTGATGAACTACGGCGGAGGCCACCAGCAGCTGATCGAGATCGCGAAGGCGCTGAACAAGCGCGCGAAGCTGCTGATCCTCGACGAGCCGTCGTCGTCGCTGAGTGCCGCCGAGACGCGCATCCTGCTCGACATCGTGCGCGACCTGAAGCGGCGCGGCGTCGCGTGCGTGTACATCTCGCACAAGCTCGACGAAGTCGACGCGGTGTGCGACACCGTGACCGTGATCCGCGACGGCCGCCACGTCGCGACCGAGCCGATGCGCGGAATGACCACCGACCGGATCATCGCGATGATGGTTGGCCGCGAGATCCGCAACCTGTATCCGCGCGAGCCGCACGAGATCGGCGACGTCGTGCTGGACGCGCGCAACGTGACCTGTCACGACGTGGCGAACCCGCGCCGCAAGCGCGTCGACGACGTGTCGTTCAGCGTGCGGCGCGGCGAGATCCTCGGCGTCGCCGGGCTTGTCGGCGCCGGCCGCACCGAGCTGATGCAGGCGATCTTCGGCGCGTATCCGGGCGCGAGCACGGCGACCGTGCGGATGAACGGCCGGCCGCTCGCGATCCGCTCGCCGGCCGATGCGATTCGCGCGGGCATCGCGATGGTGCCCGAGGACCGCAAGCGTCACGGGATCGTGCCGCAGCTTGGCGTCGGCCACAACATCACGTTGTCGGTGCTGCGCCGTTTCGCCGCCCACGGGCGGATCGATGCGGCCGCCGAACTCGACGCGATCCGCACCGAGATGCAGCGTCTGTCGGTGCGCGCCGCGCATCCGTTCCTGCCGATCGCGAGCCTGTCCGGCGGCAACCAGCAGAAGGCCGTGCTCGCCAGGATGCTGCTGGCCGATCCGCAGGTGCTGATCCTCGACGAGCCGACGCGCGGCGTCGACGTCGGCGCGAAGGCGGAAATCTACCGGCTGATCTTTGCGCTCGCGAAACGCGGCGTCGCGCTGATCGTCGTGTCGTCCGAGCTGCCGGAAGTGCTCGGGCTCGCCGATCGTGTGCTCGTGATCGGCGAAGGCGAGCTGCGCGGCGATTTCGTCAATGACGGTCTCACGCAGGAACAGATCCTCGGCGCCGCGCTGAAATCCGCGCGGCAGCCGGCCGAACCCATTGCAGCGAGTGCCCCATGAATACCGAACTGTCTTCCTCCACCGCCGTGCCGCCGGACGCCGAGGCGCGCCGCACGCACGGCCATCCGCTGCGCCAGATCTTCGTGCGCTACAAGGTGCTCGCGCTGCTGTTCGCGGTCGCGGCAATCTGGGTGTTTTTCTCGGTGCTGACCGACGGTGCGTTCGTCACGCCGCGCAACGTGTCGAACCTGCTGCGGCAGATGTCGATCACCGGGATGCTCGCGTGCGGCATGGTGTTCGTGATCATCGCGGGCGAGATCGACCTGTCGGTCGGATCGCTGCTCGGGCTGCTCGGCGGTGTCGCGGCGATCCTCGACGTCAATCGCCACTGGCCCGTGGCCGCGACGGTGCCGGCCGTGCTCGCGCTCGGCGTGCTGGTCGGATTGTTCAACGGCTGGTGGTCGACCTACCGGCGCGTGCCGTCGTTCATCGTCGGGCTGGGCGGGATGCTCGCGTTCCGCGGCATCCTGCTCGGCGTGACGGGCGGCTCGACGATCGCGCCGGTGTCCGACGGCTTCGTGTTCATCGGGCAGGGCTATCTGCCGCGCGCGGTCGGCGACGGGCTCGCGGTCCTGCTGTTCGCGCTCGTCGCGCTGCTGGTGATCCGGCAGCGCGGTACGCGGCACCGTTACCGGCTTGCGGTCGTGTCGCTGTGGCAGGACGTCGCGAAAGTCGTCGGTGCCGGGGCCGTGCTGTTCGCGTTCGTCGCGACGCTCGATCGTTACGGCGGCATTCCCGTGCCCGTGCTGCTGCTGCTCGCACTGCTCGGCGCGTTCTCGTGGATCGCGACGCAGACCGTGTTCGGCCGGCGCATCTATGCAGTGGGTTCGAACCTGGAAGCGACGCGGTTGTCGGGCGTCGACACCGATCGTGTGAAGCTCGCGATCTTCGCGCTGATGGGGCTGATGTGCGCGTTCGCGGGCATCGTCAACACCGCGCGGCTCGCGGCCGGCTCGCCGTCGGCCGGCACGATGGGCGAGCTCGACGCGATCGCCGCGTGCTTCATCGGCGGCACGTCGATGCGCGGCGGGTCGGGCACCGTCTATGGCGCGCTGATCGGCGCGCTCGTGATGGCGAGCCTCGACAACGGGATGTCGATGCTCGACGTCGACGCGTACTGGCAGATGATCGTCAAGGGCGGGGTGTTGGTGCTGGCCGTGTGGATCGACGTGGTGTCGCGTTCGAACCGGCGGTGACGGGCGGTGCGGGCGCGATCGCCGCTTGCGCAGGCGCCGGGCGGCGGCGCCCGCCGTTCTACCTGGCATCCGCCTTGACGAAATCGACGAACGCGCGCAGCGGAGCCGGTACGAAACGCCGCCCGGGGTAATACAGATACGGGCCCGAGAACGGTCGCCACCATTCGCCGAGCACAGGCTCGAGCGCGCCGCTCGCGAGGTGCGGACGAAGCCAGTCTTCGAAAAGATGCACGATGCCGAGCCCGGCGCAGGCGGCGTCCACGACGAGATCGACGGCGCCGCCGATCTGCACGACGAGCGGGCCCGACGGCTCCACGCGGACCACTTCGCCGTCGCGCTCGTACTCCCACGCCGGCATCGCGCCGCTCGCGAACCGGCCGCGCAGGCACGCGTGATCGAGCAGATCGCGTGGATGCGCCGGACGGCCGCGCCGCGCGAGGTAGGCGGGCGCCGCGGCGGTGGCGAAGCGTTGCGTACGCGGGCCGATGGGCACGGCGATCATGTCCTGTTCGAGGCGCTCGTCGTAACGGATGCCCGCGTCGCAGCCGGCCGCGAGGATATCGACGAAGTTTTCGTCGGCCACGACCTCGAGCCGGATCTCCGGATACGCGTCGAGAAAGCGCGGGACGATGGACGGCAGCACGAGCCGCGCCGCGCTCATCGGCACATTGAGCTTCAGCGTGCCGACCGGTCGCTCGCGGAACGTGTTCACCACGTCGAGCGCCGCCTCCACCTCGCTCAGTGCCGGCGCGAGCCGCGCGAGCAGGCGCTCCCCGGCTTCGGTCGGCGACACGCTGCGCGTCGTGCGGTGCAGCAGCCGCACGCCGAGTTGCGCCTCCAGCCGGCGCATGGCTTCGCTGAGACCGGATGCGCTCGCGCCGACCATGCGTGCACCTTCGCGAAAGCCCTTCGCCCGTGCCACCGCCACGAACGCGTTCAGATCGCCCAGATCGACTTGCATTGTTCGCCTTTTCGTACAGGTCGTGCAGATTATGACCGGTTATCGCGCAGCGCGACACGGCGTAACCTGCGGCCACGCATTCGATACAGGAGCACGATCATGTCCCCCATTGTTCAGTCCGGCACGTATTCCGTCGCGGGCCGACGCGTTCACCGCATCGGCTATGGCGCGATGCAACTGGCCGGCCCCGGCGTGTTCGGTCCGCCGAAGGATCGCGACGCGGCGCTCGCCGTCTTGCGTGAAGCCGTCGCATCGGGCGTCGACCACATCGACACGAGCGACTTTTACGGCCCGCATGTGACGAACCAGCTGATTCGCGAAGCGTTGCATCCGTATCGCGACGACCTGCTGATCGTGACCAAGGTCGGCGCGAAGCGCGGCGACGACGGTTCCTGGCTGCCGGCGTTTTCCGGCGAAGCGCTCGCCGCTGCAGTGCAAGACAACCTGCGCAACCTCGGTCTCGACGTGCTCGACGTGGTCAACCTGCGGATCATGTTCGACACGCACGGCCCGGCAGAAGGCTCGATCGAGGCGCCGCTGTCCGCGCTGGCCGAACTGCAGCGGCAGGGCCTCGTGCGGCACATCGGGCTGAGCAACGTCACGGCCGCGCAGATCGCCGAAGGGCGCCGGATCTGCGACATCGTCTGCGTGCAGAACCATTACAACCTGGCGCACCGGGACGACGACGATCTCGTCGATGCGCTCGCGGGCGACGGCATCGCCTACGTCCCGTACTTTCCGCTCGGCGGCTTCAATCCGTTGCAGTCGTCCACGCTCGACGCGGTCGCGGCCCGGCTCGGTGCGACACCGATGCAGACCGCGCTCGCGTGGCTGCTGCAGCGCGCGCCGAACATCCTGCTGATTCCGGGGACGTCGTCCGTCGCGCATCTGCGCGAGAATCTCGCCGCCGATGGGTTGGTGTTGCCGGAGGACGCCGTGCGCGAACTCGACGGTGTCGCGTCCGTTCGCGGTTGAGGCTGGCGCGTGACTCAGCGCGCCTGACCCAACTGTTCGTCGATCGTCCGGGTCAGCGGTGACTGGACATCGCCGGTGTGCTTCGTCTGCACGGGCTCGATCAGCACGATCCAGCATTCGTTGTCGGCGACGGGGTTGTGCCGTTTGCCGCGCGGTACGACATGCATCGAGCCGGCGGGCAAGTCGACGGCGCGCCCGCCTTCATACTCGATCCTGAGGTGCCCGCGCACGACGAAGAACAGCTCGTCTTCGAGCGCATGGTCGTGCCACACGAGCTGGCCACGGACCTTTGCGACTTTCACGTACTGATCGTTGACCTGCGCGACGACCTTGGGTGACCAGTATTCGGACACATCCGCGAAAGCAGCCTCGAGGTCGAACGATTCGGCAAACGGAACGGCGGGGAGGGACATCGCGTCTCCAGATGCGGTTGTGTATATGCGGGAAGCGCTACTTTTCCGATCATCGATGCGTCGGGAAAGCCGATTATATTGGCGCTGCCGGGGCGGTGCGAGCGCGCTACGACCGGTCGCGGTTGCGCGCGCGTGTCGCCCCCGTGATCACGGCGATGCCGAGCAGAATGACGGCCACGATCTCGATGATGTGCTGCGACACATGCAGCGTCGTCAATCCCCAGGCCACGCCGCCGATGAAAATGATCCATCCGGCCAGGTAGATAAGCAGGGTCATCGTTCTTCTCCTTGCGGTTCGAGTTCATCGCGCGGGCTGCTGTCGCGGGGGCGGCCGTCTTGTCCGGCGGCCGCATCGATGCTCGCAGTCCAGTGGATACCGTCGCGATGAGCAATGCACGTTCCCGCGCACGGCACGCGCATTGCTCCGGCGGCCGCTCGGCCGTTCGGTCGCTCGCGCCGGTGGCGAGCGGAATCGATGCGTTGCCGCCGGCCCCGCGCGCGGCGGCACCGGCGGGCCGCCTTGTGCCGCAGCGGCGCGCTCGCCGTCAGGCCAGCACGGCGACGCCGTCGGCTGCCCGCACGCCGTGGCCGGCATCGAGCACGAACAGCGGATTGATTTCGGCTTCGACGAGCCGCGCGCCGAGCTGGCGCGCCATCCGCGAGAACGCGACGAGCGCGTCGGCGAGCGCGTCGACGTCCGCCTTCGGACGGCCGCGATACCCGTCGAGCAACGGCCACGTGCGAAGCGCGTGGATCATGTCGAGCGCGTCGTCGCGCGACAGCGGCGCGTCCTCCGGCAGCATCCGCAACACCGTGTCGTTGAATATCTCCGCGGTCACGCCGCCCATCCCGAGCAGGATCGCGATGCCGAGCGGGTCGCGATGCAGGCCGACGATCATCTCGACGCCGCCCGCAATCATTTCCTGCACGAGGAACGCGTCCGGCACGAACCCCGCGCCGGTCTCGACGTCGGCACGCATGCGTCCGAGCCGTTCGCCGATCGCATCGGCATGCACGCCGACCGCGACGCCGCCAATGTCGCTCTTGTGCGTGACGCGGTTCGACAGCAGTTTCAGCACCACGCGATCGCCGAGATGCCGTGCCGCCTGCTCGGCATCCTCGGCATTGCGCACGACGCGCTCGCGCACGGGCGTCACGCCGAAGCGTGCGAACAGCGCCTTCGCCTGCGCTTCGTCGAGCGGCCCGCGCGGCAGGTCCGGCACGTCGACGCCGGTTGCCGCGCCAACCGCATCGAGCGTGGGCGCGGACGCCCGCGCGCGCCAGAGGCCGGCGTCCCGCATCGCGACCATCGCGCTCGCGACGCTCTCGGGCGACACGAACGCCGGCACGCCGAGCCGGTTCATCGCATGCGTGACGGCCGGCGCATGCGGGCTCACGAACGCGACCACCGGCTTGTCGGTGCCGGGCAACGCATCGCGCACGGCGCCGGCCATCAGCTCGGGCATGCCGATGCTCGACGAACCGGCGATCACGGCAACCGCGTCGTATGAAGGGCTGGCCGCGAGCGTCTCGATCGCGCGGCGCAGCAGCTCGGGCTGCAGGCCGGCGAGCGTCACGTCGATCGGATTGCGGTCGAGCACCGCGTGATCGCCGGACTGCAGCGCGCGTAGCGCGGCAGCCGTGTCCGCATCGGGCGCCGGCGTGTCGAAGCCGGCCAGCCCCAGGTTGTCGGCGACGAGCGTGCCCGCGCCGCCGGTCGACGTGAGAATCGCGACGCGCGTGCCGCGCAGCGTGCGGCCGGCCGCGAAGGCGTTCGGCATGTCGAGCAGATCGCCGAACGTCTGCGCGCGAATCACGCCCGCGTCGCGGAACAGCGCGTCGTACATCCGGTCCTCGCCGGCGAGCGCGCCGGTGTGCGAGACGGCCGAGCGCGCGCCGGACTCCGATCGTCCGATCTTGTACACGACGATCGGCTTGCCCGCACGCGCCGCGTGGCGCGCGGCCGCGCGAAACCGCGCGGGATCGCGCAGCCCTTCGAGGTACAGCGCGATCACGGAGGTTGCATCGTCGTCGATGAAGTAATCGATGAAGTCGCTCACGTCGAGATCGACTTCGTTGCTGGTCGACACGAGCTTCGACAGGCCGATGCCGCGATCGGCGGCGCGCGACAGCAGCGCACCCAGAATGCCGCCGCTCTGCGACACGACGCTCACGCCGCCGACGGCGAAGCCGTCGGTGTCCAGCGCGCCGCTCGCGGACAACGTGACGCGATCCGTGAGGTTGACGACGCCGATCGTGTTCGGCCCGAGCACCCGCATCGAGCCGGCCGCCTCTTTCAGTTGCGCCTGGCGGCGTGCGCCGGCTTCGCCGGTTTCGGCGTAGCCGCTCGCGAGCACGATCGCGGCGGCGGTCCCGCGTTTCGCAAGCGCCTCGACCGCGACGTGCGCGCGCTCGGCGCCGAGCAGCACGATGCCGACGTCGGGTGCGTGCGGCAGCGCTTCGACGTCCTCGTAGCAGCGCAGGCCGGCAATCGACGGATAGCGCGGATTGACCGGGTAGATGTCTCCGCCGAACCCGTGTTTTTGCAAGTAGGCGATGGGTCGGCCGGCGGTCTTCGCGGGATCGGCGGACGCGCCGATGACGGCGACGCGGGCCGGCCGCATCAATTTTTCGATGGCGTTCATCGGAGGCTCCTGTCGGCGCTCAGCGCACGTTGTCGAGGAATGCGCGCACGGCATCGCGGTGCTCGCGGCTCGTGTAGCAGATCGCTTGCGCCTGGCTGCCTTGCGACAGCACCTGCGCGGCCGACAGTTCGTAGCTCTGGTTCAGGATCGCCTTGCCGAGCGCGAGCGCGGTGGGCGAGCCCTGGATCAGCTCGCTCGCCCACGCGGTGGCGTCGGCGAGCAGCGTGTCGGGCGCGCTGATCCGGTCGGCGATGCCCAGCGCGTGCGCCTCGCGTGCGTCGACCTTGCGGCCGCTGAAAATCAGGTCCTTGGCGGCCGCGAGCCCGACCCGCCGCGGCAGGAAATACAGGCCGCCGCCGTCGGGAATCAGTCCGCGCTTGATGTAGCTCCACACGAACGTCGCCGCTTCCGAGGCGATCACGAAATCGCACGACAGCGCCATGTCGGCGCCGAGCCCGGCCGCGGCACCATTGACGGCCGCGATCGTCGGCTTCGGCATCGCATGCAGCAGCGTGACCGCATGGTGGACGCGCTGCTGGCGAGACCAGCCGTTGAACGCGACCTCGTCGGCCGGCGCGTCCATGCGCTGCGCCATGCCGGTGATGTCGCCGCCCGCGCAGAAGCCCTTGCCGCTGCCGGTGACGATGACGGCGCGAACTTCCGGTGCGCGGGCGAGCGAATCGAGCGCTTCGATGAGTTCGGTGCGCATCGCGTCGCTGACGGCGTTGCGCTTGTCGGGGCGATTCAGGGTAAGGGTCGCGATGTTCGATTGAATCGTGACGTCGATGGTTTGCATGGTTTCTTCCTGCGTCGAAAACGAGCGGTGCGATGAACCGGCGGTGCGGGGCACATGGCCGATCCGGGTGCTGCAAGCGTAGCGCGGCGCCATGCGGCTGCCATCGGCCTGGTTTCACTGAATGAAACTGTCAGGTGATCCGTGGTTGTTTCATCCAGTGAAACAGCGCGGTTGCGGCTCGCCGCCAGCCGCCGATAATCGATTTCACCGCGACCGGATGAAAATACCGATTCGGTGTCGCGGGGCATTCAACAAGACTGGAGACAAGATGCAACACGCCATTGCAACGGAACCGCTCGAGCGAAGCGGCGCCGATCGGCCGGCACTCGACGCCGTATATGCGAAGGTCACGAAACGGCTGCTGCCGTTCCTGTTCGTCTGCTACGTGTTTGCGTATATCGATCGCGCCAACATCGGCTTCGCCCATCTGCAATTCTCGCGGGACATCGGGCTGACCGAAGCGGCGTTCGGCTTCGGCGTCGGCCTGTTCTACGTCGGTTACATGCTGTTCGAGGTGCCGAGCAACCTGTGGCTTGCGCGGGTCGGCGTGCGCAAGACGCTGATGCGGATCATGGCGCTGTGGGGGCTTGTATCGGCGGGGACCGCGTTCGTGCAGACGCCCGCGCAGTTCTACATCGCGCGCGTGCTGCTCGGCGTCGCGGAGGCCGGCTTCTTCCCGGGCATCATCCTGTATTTCACGTACTGGTTCCCGTCGGCGCGCCGCGCACGCGTCACCGCGCTGTTCATGACGGCGATCTGCGTATCGGGCATCGTCAGCGGCCCGGTGTCCGGTTTCATCCTGAACAACCTGTCGGGCGCGCTTCACCTGAAGGGCTGGCAGTGGCTCTTCGTGATCGAAGGGTTGCCGTCGGTCGTGGCCGGCTTGTTCGCGTACCTGTATTTGACCGACCGTCCCGAGCAGGCGACATGGCTGAGCGCGGACGAGAAGGCACTGCTGCTGCGCGAACTCGAACACGATGCGGCGCTGAAGGCATCGCAAGCGCACGGCTCGATCTGGGATGCACTGAAGGAGCCGAAATTCTATTTCCTGACGTTCGCGTATTTCAGCGTGCCGTGGGCGAGCATCGTCGTGCACGTGTGGGCGCCGAGCGTGATTCGCAAGAGCGGCATCACGAACTTCTGGTACATCGGGCTGCTGTCGGCGATCCCCTACGTGTTCGGCGCGGTCGCGATGTATCTGCTCGGCCGGCATTCCGACCGCAAGCTCGAACGGCGCTGGCATTTCATGGGCAGTGCCGTCATGGCGGCGCTCGGCGTCGCGCTGCTGCCGGCCGCGGCCGCGCAGCCGGCTGCGCTCATCGTGCTGCTCTGCATCGCGACGGCCGGCTATCTCGGGATGCTGTCGCTGTTCTGGACGATTCCGCCCGCGTATCTGTCGAGCACCGTGGCCGCGAGCGGGATTGGCCTGATCAGCAGTCTGGGCCAGTTCGGCGGCATTGCGGCACCGTCGGTGATCGGCTACACGTCGACCCAATTCGGCAGCAGCGCGATCGGCCTCTACACGGTCGCGATCGTGTCGGTGCTCGGCGGGCTCGCCGTCGTGCTCGGCATCCCGGCGCGCGCGATTCGCGAACGTTGATGCAGGGGGGAGCCGATCGTCGCGTCAGCTGTCGAGGCGCAGCGTCGCGGCGACGATGTCGTCGCGCAATGCGAGCAATGCCGCCGACAGGCGGGCGGCGACGGCTGACGGGGCATCGAGCGTACGCACGCTGAAGTTGAGCGCGAGCGTGCGGTGGCCCGCAATCTCGAGCGGCGTCGCGAGCGCGACGACTTCCGGCTGCCAGCTCGCGACGCAGAATCCTTGCGCGCGCACCGCTGCGACGGCGTCGTCGATCTCGGCACGGATGCGCGGCCACGATGCGCGATGCGGTTCGAGTTCGGCGAGTTGACGCGCGTAATCGGCGCCCGGCAGCGACGCAAGAAACGCGCGGCCGAGCGACGTCAGCGCCATCGGCACGCGCTGGCCGCTGACGACGGTGCGAAGCGACGCACGCGGGCTGTAGCGGATCGATTCGAGGTAGACCATGTCGTCGCGGTCGGGGCCGGCGATGCCGACGTTGATGTGCAGCGCCTGGGCCGTCTCGCGCAACCGCGGCGCGGCCGCCTGCAGCACCGTCGAACCGCTCCTGAGCGCATGCGCGAGGCCGAGCACCGGCAATCCGAGCCGGTAGCCGCGATGCACGGGATCGTGTTCGAGATAGCCGGCTTCGACGAGCGTGCGGGCGAGCCGGGTGACGGTGGCCTTCGGCAGGCCCGTGAGTTCGACGAGGTCGCCGTTGCCGAGCAGCGTCGCGCCGGAGCCGAACGCGCGCAGCACGTCGAGCCCGCGTTCGAGCGAGCGGTTCGAGACCGTCGACGACGGGCCGCGTTCGGCGGTGCCCGATGAACGAGGAGGAGCGGAGTCTGGCATGGGGCAGTCGGATGCAGGGGTAAAGGCGGACGAAACGGTCGTGCGATTCGTGCGCCCGACGGCGCTGCCGCTGCGGCATAGATACAGGTTCATCGAGTCTTTGTCAAAGCGCGAGCGCGGATCCGTGCCCCGGGTCCGTCGCTCGCCGGAACCGCGCGGTACGCGCTGCTTTGACGTCAACGAGAGGGAGCACGCATGAAGGACAGGACAAAGCGGCGCGCATGGCTGGCCGTCGCGTGGGTCGTATTCGGCGCCGTCCCGGCGGGCGCGCACGCGGATGACATCCATGTGCTGGCGACGGGCGCGCTGCATGGCGCATTCGAACGACTGGCACCCGCGTTCGAGCAATCGTCCGGACATCGTCTCGACATCGCATGGGGGCCGTCGTACGGCACGTCGCCCGAGGCATTGCCGGTGCGCTTGCGCAACGGTGAAGCCGTCGACGTGTGCTTCATGATCAAACCCGCGCTGGAGCGCGAAGTCGACGCCGGCCGGTTCGACCGTGCAACGCTCGAAGACATCGCGGCGAGCGGCATCGGCGTCGCCGTGCGCCATGGCGTGGCTGTGCCGGATGTCGGCACGGTCGACGCATTGCGCCGCGCACTGCTGAACGCGAAATCGGTTGCGTTCTCCGAAGGCGCGAGCGGCACCTACATCGTCGGCACGCTGTTCGAGACACTCGGGATCGCCGAGCAGATGAAGTCGAAGAGCGTGCTCGTTCGCGGCAAGGAGCTGGTTGGCACCGTGCTGGCGCGTGGCGGCGCCGAACTCGGGCTGCAGCAGATCAGTGAACTGAAGGTGACGCCCGGCATCGACTTCGCGGGGCCGCTGCCGGCCGACGTGCAGAAGTCGAGCATGATCTCGTCCGCGATTGCCGCGCATGCTCAGGCAGCCGACGCGTCACGTGCATTCGTGGCGTTCCTGAAGAGCGCGCCGGCCGCCGCGATCCTGCGGCGCAGCGGTCTCGATCCGCGTTGATGCGAGCGCCGTATGGCGCCCGCGCACGATATCGGAAACGAGGGGCGCCGTGCCGCACTGCGGCACGGCGCACGAGATCACGATGCCGACAGCCTGACCGACACCCCCGTCGCCGTATAAACCGGCGTCGCCTTGAACCCGTCGACCGTCACGGTCGAGAACTTCGCTGAAGCCGCCGCGCCGTCGATCAGCGCGATCGTGTCGCCGGCCTTCGGCGCATAGCCGTTCACGAACTTCACGTGCAGCGTGCCACCCGCGACGGTGAGCGGGCCGCCGACGCGCAGCCGTCCGCCGCCGTTGCCGTCGATATCGAGTTCGAGCGTCGTGTTGTCGAGCTGCGTATAGCGGGTGGCGACGGTCACCGGCGCGCTGGCGGCAATCCGGACGCTGCCGCCCGAACCGACGTACACGTCGCCGTTGCCGAACGCCGTCGCGGATGCCGCGGCGAGCGTGCCGCCACTGACCTGCGTGCCGCCCGTATAGCTGTTGTTGCCGGCGAGCGTCAGCGTGCCGGTGCCTTGCAGCGTCAGCTTGCCGGCGCCGGCGATGTCGTTGCGCCACTGGTCGGCCGCATTGAGCCCGCCCTGGGATGCATCCATCGACACGACGACGTTGCCGCTGAACGCGCCGTAACCGTCGGCCGCGGCGAACAGGTTCAGGCGGCCCCAGCCTTCCGCGTCGTCCATCACCGGATAGCCGGACTGCACTTCGGTGGTCTTCAGCACGACGCGCCGCTGATCCGCGCTCAGATACGGGAAGCGCGTCTGCAGCAGAATTTCCGCGCCCTTCGGCACCACGGGCGGCGCGCCGGTCGATTCGATCGTGCCGAAGCCGAACGTCATGCGGCGCGCGAAGGCCGTCTTGTTCGTCGCGTAATCGGAAAACCGGTCGGTGGTCGGCGAGCCCGAGTGCGCGAAGGCGGCGAACGTCGTATCGGTCGTTCCCGTGAGCTGCTGCAGCGTCTGATGGGCTTGCGCATACGCAGCCTGCGCGTCGCTCGCGTACGCGGTCAGGTTCGCCGCGCTGATCGCGAGTGCGAGCATGCGGCCGCCGATCACGTCGAGCGGCGAGTGCATGCCGGCGAGGATCCGGTTTTCGCCGAGTTCGAGGCCGCGGCTGACCATCTCCTGGAAGCGCTCCGGCACGAGCCACGCCATCGTCATCGCGTCGCGCACCGCTTCGGCCGTGTGGCCGCTGATGAAGCCGCCGTCGGTGGCGGGCGTCGTGCTTTCCGCCGGCACGAGCGTCGGCGCGACGACCACGCTCGTGCCCCAGCGGTACGGCCGCGCATACTTGTAGAAGCGCTTCGACGGCTCGGTCGACGCGTTGTTGCCCATCTCGTTGAGCAGGTCGACGACCTTGCCGAAGTTCGTGTTCGTGCTGCTGCCGACACCGACGTTGTTGCCGGAATCGTTGTACAGCACCGTCGTCGCGTCGGCGGGCACGCTGGTGATGCTGGTCGTCTGCTGGGCCGCGGTGCGCCATGCGTCGGTGAGCGGCCCCATGCCGTCGGTCACGCTGTAGCCCTTGCCGCGCCGGTCGTCGAAGTAGGCGGCGTCGGCCTGTTGCTGCGTGCGGGCGGTGGTTGCGTTGATCACGTACTGGACATTGGCGTTGAGCACCGTGTCGTTCAGGATCGTGCCGCAAGGCGTGCCGCTGCCGGGCAGGCCCGAGCAGGTCGACGGCGAGATCGCCGGAAACGCGCCGTTGGCGGGCGCGCTCACGCCGGCATCAACCAGCATCGTCGCCGGCTGCCACAGGTCGAGGAAGCGGCTCACCACGCGCACGGCGGCGTTGGTCGACAGCGTTGCATAGCGCGCGTCGCCGCGCTGGTTGGACGCGATGTTGTCGACGAAGGCCGGCACGCTCGGCACGGGCGCGCTGTCGACGAAACCGGGGTCGGCCGGCGGTGCCGGCATGGCCGCGCTGGTCGCGGTGGTCGACGCGACATCATCGCCGCCGCCGCATGCGGCGAGAACGATCGCACTCGACAGCGCTGCGACGTGCAGCGGGAAACGGCTTCGTGACGCAAACATGCAAGACTCCATCCTGAGTGTTGAAGATGGCGGATTGTCGTGGGCGATCGTGACGCAGCCGTTAAGGATTTGTTTCGGGTCGCGGACGATGCGCCCGAATGTTCACTATGTGGTGAATTCGTGATGCTGAACGTTTGCGGCCCGATCGATTCTGCCGTCGGCCGATGTTCTGCAGCGTGCGGATACGGGCAGGCGGTGCTCGCGCGGGTGCTTGAAGGAGAGCGGAACCGGCACGGTCAAGCCGGTTGAGCCAACGACTTCGCGTCGGCGTGGCACACGCGGTTTCTGCCCTGGCGCTTCGCCGCATAGAGGGCGAGGTCCGCCTGATGCGACAACGCGTGCACGGACCTCGGGTGCGCGCGGTGCCCGGTCGCGCAGCCGATGCTGACCGTGAAAGCCGGAATCGTCGCGTCGAACCCGTCGAGCCCGTTGCGCTCCACGGCGCGGCGAATCGCCTCGGCGACCTGCGCGGCGCCGCCTTCGTCCGTATCGGGCAACACGGCGACGAATTCCTCGCCGCCGTAGCGCGCGGCGAGATCGCCGCGCCGCCGCGTATGCGCACGGATGCACTCGGCGAGAAAGCGCAGCGCGACGTCGCCTTGCGCATGGCCGTACCGGTCGTTGTACTGCTTGAAGTGGTCGGCGTCGATGAACAGCACCGACAGGCTGCCGTCACTGCCGCGCTGCAGCCGCTCCCATTCGTCGGCGAGCGCGGCATCGAGCGCGCGACGGTTGTGCAGGCCCGTGAGCGGATCGGTGCGCGTCAGGTCGGTGAGCAGCGTCTGCTTGCGCAGGTTGTCCCGCAGCGCGAACGCGAGCAGCCACACCACCGCGCAGAACAGCGCACCGATGACGGACGCAGACACACCGACCGTCCACGCGAGGTGCGTGGTGCCGGCCAGCACGTCGCGCTCGGCCGGCGCGACCACGGCGATCAGCGGCGTTCCGGGCACACGCTGGAACGTATAAAGCCGCACGGTGCCATCGATGCTCGAGCGCGCCACATAGAAACCCGATTCGCGGTTCACCATCCGTTCGAACGACTTCGAGCGGCGCAGGCGGACCATCTGGTGATCGCTCAACGGCGGGTTGCGCGCGAGGATCGTGCCGTCCGCGCGCAGGATCGCGCTGACGCCGTGCGGCCCGACGTTCAGGCGGGACAGGAGGCGATCGAAGTAGGCGAGGTCGATGGCGACCACCGCGATCCCGTCGAACGTGTGATCCGCCCGCTCGATGCGCCGCGACAGCGCGATCGATTCCGTGTCGCCGCGCGAACGCGCGCGATACGCCTCGGACACGTAGAGGCCGACGTTGTCCGCATCGCGATGGACCTTGAAGTAGTCGCGATCGCTGAAGTCCCAGTTGTGGGTCGGGCTGCAACAGCCGTCGATCAAATGGCCGTAGCGGTCCGTCACGCCCATGCCGGTCACGTATTGCGCGGCCGTGCGCTCGAACAGCACGTCGTGACGCAGCCCGGCGTCCATGCGTGCGACGGCGGGATTGCCGAGATCGATGGCCAGCGCGACGAGCGCATTGTTGGACGTTTCGACGGTGCGCGCGATCTCGCTGACCAGGACGGCCGCGACATTGCGCGACGTCTCGTGCGCATGCTCGACGACTTCGCTTCGCGCGGCCCACAGCGTCGCTGCGCTGATGCCGAACGCCGCGAGCGACATCAGCGTGCCCAGCACACCGACGATCAGGTGGTGGCGGCCGGCCCAGTCGGCAATTTTCTCGATCGAAGTGAATGCAGGCATTGCTCGCGTTCGTGCGGGGAGCCGGCTGCGACCGCAGCGGCGCGGGTCAAATCCGGGTTAACGGCACCGTTAACCGGAAATCGAGGCCGGCATGCGAAGCGATGACTGCATGGGTGCCGCAAACGTGTGCGGCCGGAGCGCGCCGGTCGCGGCGCGCCGCGCAACGGAACGCAACGGCCGCGGATGCGAGCGGCCGCGCGGGATCAGTCGAACCCGCCCTGGCACAGATACTTGATCGACAGGTAATCGTCGAGGCCGTAGCGCGAGCCTTCACGGCCGTAGCCCGATTCCTTCACGCCGCCGAACGGCGCGGCTTCGCTCGCAAGCGCGCCCTCGTTGATGCCGACGATGCCTGTTTCGAGCCGCGCCGACACGCGCGCGATGCGGCGCACGTCCTGCGTGTAGAAATATGCGGCAAGCCCGAACGGCGTGTCGTTCGCGGCGTCGACGGCTTCGTCCTCGGTGGCGAACCGAAACAGCGCGGCGACGGGGCCGAAGGTTTCCTCGCAGGTCAGCTGCATGTCGGCGGTGGCGTCGGCGAGCACCGTCGGCGCGTAATAGTTCGGCCCGAGTTCGGGCAGGCGCTTGCCGCCCGTGAGCACGCGTGCGCCGCGCTCGATCGCGTCGCCGACGTGGCGCGCGATCTTGTCGATCGCGCGCGCGTTGATCATCGGGCCAATCTGCGCGGCCGGGTCGGTCGCCGGCGCGACCTTCAGCGCGGCGACGCGCGCGGCGAGTTTCGCGGCGAAGGCGTCGTAGACGCCGGCCTGCACGTACACGCGATTCGGCGACACGCAGGTCTGGCCACCGTTGCGGAACTTGGCGGCCATCAGCCCGTCGACCGCGGCGTCGAGCTCGGCATCGTCGAACACGATGAACGGTGCATTGCCGCCGAGCTCCAGCGACAGCTTCTTCAGCGTCGCGGCCGATTCGCGCGCGAGCAGCTTGCCGACGGGCGTCGATCCGGTGAACGTGATCTTGCGCACGCGAGCCTCGGCGAGCCAGTCGGCCACCGCGTCGATGCCGCGGTCACGCGACGCGGCGATCAGGTTCAGCACGCCGGGCGGCACGCCGGCTTCCTGTGCGAGGAAGGCCAGCGCGAGCGCCGTGAGCGGCGTGTCTTCCGCCGGTTTCGCAACGACCGTGCAGCCGGCCGCGAGCGCGGGTGCGATCTTGCGCGCGATCATCGCGAGCGGAAAATTCCACGGCGTGACCGCGGCGACGATGCCGATCGGCTCCTTGACCGCACTCAGCTGCTTGCCGCGCTGCTGCTGCGGAATCAGGTCGCCATAGGTGCGCGTCGCTTCCTCGGCGAACCACAGCACGTACGACGCGCCGTACGCGACTTCGCCGCGCGCTTCGGCGAGCGGCTTGCCTTGTTCGCGCGACATCAGCGCCGCGAGATCGTCGGTGTGCGCGACGATCGCCGCATGCCACGCGCGCAGGATGGCGGCCCGTTCGCGAGCGGGCGTTGCGCGCCATCCGGGCAGCGCGCGCGCTGCCGCGTCGGTCGCGGCGCGCGCGTCGGCGGCGCCGCTGTCGGGTGCGTGGGCAACGATCTCGAGCGTCGCGGGATCGGTGACGTCGAAGCGGCGGCCGTCGAGCGCATCGCGCCAGGTGCCGTCGATCAGGTTGGCGGTGCGAACGAGTTCGGTTCGGGACAGCGTAAGCGGCATGACAGATCCTTGGATGGGGCGATTCGGTGACGACGGCAGCGGCGCGGGCGCGCGACTACCCCGCGCGGACGGCGGGCCGCCGCGTTCATGGATGCCGCGCGCCGTCCGTCAGTGACGTTCGCCGAACAGCGATTCGAGCGGGTAGTGCCGTTTGACGAACGGCGACTTGATGATGACGTAACTGAAATACTTCTCGATGCCGATGTTCTGCTCGAGCAGCCCTTCGACGATCGTCTGGTAATGGCTCACGCTGCGCGTGATGAACTTCAGCAGATAGTCGTAGCCGCCGCTCGCGAGGTGGCACTCGACGATCTCGTCGACGTTGCGGATCGCCGCGACGAAACGGTCGAAGTCCTCGCGCCGGTGGTCGGCCAGCGTGACTTCGGTAAACACGACCTGCACGTCGCCGAGTTTCTCGAGCTGGATGTGCGCGCCGTAGCCGCCGATGTAGCCGGCCTTCTCGAGCCGCTTCACGCGGATCAGGCAAGGACTGGGCGACAGCCCGACCGCATCGGCCAGTTCGACGTTGGTCATGCGGCCGCGCTTTTGCAACTGGGAGAGGATGCGCAGGTCGATGCGATCCAGCTTGCTGTCCGTCATGTTCACGTGAGAGGGAAAAAATGGAATGTCCGGTTACTTTAGAGTCGAACGATGGCCGCCACAAGCCCGGCTTTCCCTTGGCCGGTCAGGCCGGCTGCGTGTGCGCGGTGTCGAGCGCGCGCTGAACGCCCGCGTCGGCCAGCACGTCGTCGAGCGTCTTGCGCACGCGTTCGAACATCAGGTCGAACTCGCCCGCGCTGAAGCTCAGCGCCGGCGCGAAACCGAGCACGCCGTCGCCGAATGCGCGAAACACCACGCCGTTCGCGTACGCGGCGGCGGCAATCCTGTCGGGCACGTTCAGCGCAGGGTCGAAGCGCGTCTTGCGTGCCTTGTCGGCGACCAGCTCGAGCGCGCCGAGCAGCCCGACCGAACGGGCGTCGCCGACGAGCGGATGCGCGCGCAGCGCATCGAGCCCCGCGGCGAAACGCGGCGCCATCGCCTGGCCGTTCGCGAGCAGCCCGCCTTCGTGATAGAGCTTCAGCACCTCGAGGCCGATCGCCGCGCTGACCGGATGCGCGGAATACGTATGGCCGTGCCCGACCGCGGGCGAATCGGCGCGGCTGCCCGCGATCCCTTCGTAGATTTCATCGGACATCAGCACGGCCCCCATCGGCGCATAGCCGGCGGTCAGCCCCTTCGCGACGGTCATCAGGTCCGGGTCGACCTGCTCGGTCTCGCACGCGAACAACGGGCCCGTGCGGCCGAAGCCGGTGATCACCTCGTCGGCGACGAACAGGATGCCGAGGCGCCGGCAAGCGTCGCGCATCGCCTTCAGCCAGCCGGCCGGCGGCACGATCACGCCGCCGGAACCCTGCACGGGCTCGCAGAAGAAGGCCGCGACGTTGTCCGCGCCGAGTTCGGCGACTTTCGCTTCGAGCGCGGCGACCGACGCGGCGTTCAGCGCCTGCGAATCGTTGCCGAGCGGGTGGCGATACGGGTAGGGCGACGGGATGTGGTGCTGGTCCGCGCGCGGCAGGTCGAAGTGACGGTGGAACGCGGGCAGCGCGGTGAGGCCGGCGCCGATCGACGACGAGCCGTGATAGCCGCGCTCGAGCGCGATCATGTGCTTTTTCGTCGGGCGACCGGTTGCGTTGAAATAGTGCGTGATGAAACGCACCGCGGAGTCGATCGCATCCGAGCCGCCGAGCGTGAAGTACACGCGATTCAGCGACGGCGGCGCGAGCGCCGCGAGGCGTTCGGCCAGCTCGATCGCGGGTTGTGAGCCGAAATGGAAATAGCCGGTCGCGTAGGGCAGCTTCGCCATTTGTTCGGCGGCGGCCTTCACGATGCTGTCGCGGCCGTAGCCGACGTTCACGCACCACAGGCCCGAGAACGCATCGAGCAACGTGTGGCCGTCGGCGTCGCGCAGGAACACGCCTTCGGCGGATTCGAGCACGGTGACGCCGCGCGCCTCGTGCGCACGATAGTTGACGACAGGGTGGATCAGGTGTTGACGATCGGCTTCGATCAGCGCGGCTTGGTTCATGGCAGGGCGGGACTCTCGTCGGGTGTCAGCGTGAGGTCATGCTACCGGGCGAGAAATCCGCGCGCGTCTTCAATTTGCTGCCTGAAACGTAGGAAAGCGGTGTTTGCACGGGGCGCTTCGGCATTTTCTGCTGCGCGCCCCGCGGGGCCGGTCGCGCGCGTCAGTAGCCGCGTGCGCGATCGACGACGCCGATCATCGGCTGCCCCGCGCGATGGCGCGCGAGGTTTGCGATCACGGCGTCGGCCGCGGTGTCGGGCCGCGTCGCGCTGGCGATGTGCGGCGTGATGCGAACGCGCGGATGCGTCCAGAACGGGTGGCCGGCCGGCAAAGGCTCCGGGTCCGTCACGTCGAGGATCGCGCTGTCGAGGCGGCCGCTGCCGAGCGCGGCGAGCAGCGCGGTCGCATCGAGCTGCGGGCCGCGCCCGACCTGCACGAGCGATGCGCCGGCCGGCAGCGCGTCGAACACACGCGCGCCGAGCAGGCCGCGCGTGTCGTCGGTGAGCGGGAGCAGGCAGATCAGGATGTCGGTGCGGGCAAGGAACGCGTCGAGCGCCGCGTCGCCCGCGTAGCAGTCGATGCCGTCGAGCGTGCGCGGCGTGCGGCTCCAGCCGGCGCACGGGAAGCCGAAGCGCAGCAGCGTGTCGAGCACGGCCTGCCCGAGCGTGCCGAGCCCGAGCACGCCGACGCGTCGCGACGCGGCGGCGCGCACCGGCTTCTCGCGCCACACGTGCTCGCGCTGCTGCGCCGCATAGTCGAACAGGTCGCGATGGATCGTCAGCACGGCCTGCGTCACGTATTCGACCATCCCTTCGACGATGCCCGGCTCGATCATCCGCACGACCGGGATGTGCGCGGGCACGCACGACAGGTCGAACTGGTCGATGCCGGCGCCGACCGAAAACACGATCTCCAGATTCGGCAGCAGCGCTAACGGATCGTCGGGCGGCTGCCACGCGGCGAGATAGCGCACGGCCTTGGGGTCACCGATGTCCGGCCAGATCCGGAACGCGAGGTCGGGCGCCTGTTGCGCGAAGCGCTGCGCCCATTGCGCGCCGCGCACCGGGTCGGCCTTGTAGAGAAAGCTCATCGTGCGTGCGGTTCAGCCGAGCGCCTGGTTGACGATCGCGAACGCGCGCAGTGCCGGATCGCGGGCAGGCGCCGCGCCGCGCGCCATCGCGACGACGGTATCGACGCGCGGCAGGCCGAGCCCCTGCAGCCAGTCCGACAGCCCACTGTCGCCCGGCACGTCGACGCGCACGAACATGCCTTCGTGCAGCGCGAGCCAGTGGCTGATCAGCGCCTGCGCGCGCAGCGGGTCCGGTGCGATCACAGGGCCGATCACGTGGCCGCGACCGAAACGGCGAAAGAGCGCGAAGCCGAGCAGTTCGCCGTCGCGGTCGAGTGCGATCCCGTTGGCGACGCCGAGCAGCGCATCGATCACCGCATCGCGCGGGTAGCCGGCCGCTCGCGATGCGAGCGCGGCGAGGCGCGGACCGTCGTTGGTGCCAAGCGGGCGCAGCCGCTCGCCCGGCGGCAGGGAGATCAGCGGCGGCTGGAACGCGGCGCCCTGGTGCTGGTCGATCGTGCCGATCGCCGCGAAGCCGAACTTCGCGTAGAGCGGTTCGCCGGACGGTGTCGCGTGCAGGAGGATCGTGCGCGCGCCGAGGCTGTCGACGACGCGCGCAAACAGTTCGCGGCCGATGCCGCGACCTTGGCGCTCGGGCGATACGATCACCATGCCGAGCGATGCGTGCGACTCGCCGAAGCGCCAGCCGAGCGCGGTGCCGACGATGCCGGATTCGTCTTCGGCGACGAAGCCACTGCCGAGCTGGAATGCGAAGCGCCAGTCGTCGAGCCGGTGCGGCCACTTGACTGCTTCCGACAGCCGCAGCGCGGCAGGCAGGTCGGTCTCGGCGAAAGGACGATAGGTAAGCGTGCTGGAAGAATTGAGGTCGGCCACGCCGGACTCCGGATGGGTAGGAATGACATGTCGACTGTGCCAGCGCCACCACGGCGCGGATAGGACGATTCGCCTGTTTCCCGGCGGCGACGAGCGCGCGAGAGAGATCGACGCAAACCCGCTCGATCGGCGTGCGCGAACGCGCGGATCGTGCCGCCTCGGACCGTCTTCCCGGCAGCTTCTGCTGTATGAACGCCAGTACGATGGAAGCGGGGTGGCGCGCCGCTCGCTGCCGCGCCGAACCGCGTGGCGGCCACGCCGGGGCACGCGCGTCGCGGTTTTGCGAGACCCGTCGGCCGGCCCGAGCGCACCGCCCGGAATCGCACCGCAGATCGTGCCGTGCAGCGCGCCCAACACGCGGTGATTCTGCGTTTTGACCGGCGTCGAACGATGCGCGAAGGACTTTTTGCCCTGATTCAATTTCGTACAACCCAGCCCGTCCCCGGCCCTGCCGGGGCTTCACACCGACAGGACGTCACCATGATCCAATTTGAACCGAAGTTCATCACGTTCGACTGCTACGGCACGCTGACCCGCTTCCGGATGGCGGAAATGGCGCGCGAGGTCTACGCGGACCGGCTGTCGCCGGTCGCGATGGAGGAATTCGTGCGCGCGTTCGCCGCCTATCGGCTCGACGAGGTGCTCGGGGCGTGGAAGCCGTACCGCGACGTCGTCGTCAATGCGATCCGGCGCACCTGCGCGCGCATCGGCGTGCAGTTCGACGAGGCCGAGGCCGAGCGTTTCTATCATGCGGTGCCGACGTGGGGTCCGCATCCGGACGTGCCGGCCGGGCTTTCGCGGCTGGCCACGAAGTACAAGCTGGTGATCCTGTCCAACGCGTCGGACGACCAGATCATGAGCAACGTCGACAAGCTCGGCGCGCCGTTCCATGCGGTGTTCACCGCGCAGCAGGCGCAGTCGTACAAGCCGCGGATGCAGGGCTTCGAATACATGTTCGGCAAGCTCGGCTGCAAGCCGGAGGACGTGCTGCACGTGTCGTCGAGCCTGCGCTACGACCTGATGACGGCCGAGGACCTCGGCATCAAGCACAAGGCTTTCGTGAACCGCGGCCACGAGCCGGGCACGCCGTTCTACAACTACTACGAGGTGTCGGACATCGGCCATCTCGCGACACAGCTCGGGCTGTAAGCGACGCCGCGCCGGCGTGGGGCCGCGTGCCCTGCGCGCGCGGCCGTGCCCGTCGCGATCGACCGGGGTGGCGCGACGGCCGTTCCGCCTTGCGCGTACGATCACCGCACGAATCGAGGGTAATTACCGATACAGAGCCATTCAAGGCAGGGCCGCACGGGCCGATATATGTACCGAACGGTTAATATATCGAGGCCCTCCGCATGAAGTTGTCCACGAAACTGCTGATGCTCGTCGCCGCGGCGCTGCTCGGCGTTGCATTGCTTGCCGCGATGTCGCTGTATACGCTGCGCGACGCGCTGATCGACAGCCGTCGTGAAGAGATCGTCATTCTTCTGACCAAAGCCGAGCATCTGGTCGACGCGTATCGCGCGATGCAGGCGAACGGCACGCTCACGCCAGATCAGGCCCAGCAGCAGGCCAAGGCCGCGTTGTCCGCGCTCAATGCGAATTCGAAAAGCTACTACTGGGTGACGACGTCCGACGGCGTCAACCTCGTGCATCCGAACGCGAAGTTCATCGGCACCCGCGCCAAGGGCAACCGCACGACCAGCGGCATGACGGACAGCGAGGCGTACCGCACCGGAATGGCCCAGGCGCATTTCGCGCTCGTCGACGTGCTGATCAAGCGCAGCCCGGACGCGGACGTGGAGCCGAAACTCCAGGGCGTGGTCGCCATTCCGGAGTGGGACTGGTGGATCGGCACGGGATTCTTCTACGACGACATCAATGCCGCGTTTACGCGGCTCGCACAGGTGCTGGGCGCCATCACGCTGGTCATTGCCGCGGCGCTCGCGGCGATCGCGTGGGGGGTGTTGCGCAGCGTCCGGCGCACGCTCGGCGGCGAGCCGGCGCATGCGACGCACATTGCGGCCCGCATCGCCGCCGGCGAACTGGACGTGCAGTTCGATACGGCGAACGCCGCGCCGGGCAGCTTGCTCGTCGCGCTCGCCGACATGAAGGCCCGACTGACCGAGACCATCGCCGAAATCCAGACCACGACCCACTCGATTGCCGTCGGCACCGGCGAGATCGCGCAAGGCAATCTGGACTTGTCGCAGCGCACGGAGGAACAGGCCGCGTCGCTGCAGCAAACGGCCGCCAGCATGGAGCAGATCACGTCGACGGTCAAACAGAATGCCGACAATGCACGTCAGGCGAATGCGCTCGTGACCCACGCGAAGGAGGCGACCGAACTCGGCGGCGCCGCCGTGCGCGAAGTCGTCGAAACGATGCGGCAGATTTCGGACGGATCGGTGCGGATCGCCGACATTACCGTCGTGATCGAAAGCATCGCGTTCCAGACGAACATTCTCGCGCTCAACGCCGCGGTCGAGGCCGCGCGGGCCGGCGAGGAAGGGCGCGGGTTCGCGGTCGTGGCCTCGGAGGTCCGCTCGCTCGCGCAACGCAGCGCGGCGGCCGCGAAAGACATCAAGGGATTGATCGAGGCGTCGGTCGAGCGGGTCGGCAGCGGCAGCCGGCTCGTCGAGACAGCGGGCGCGCGCATGACGGAGATCGTGCGGTCGATCGACCGGGTGGCCGACATCATGGGCGAGATTTCAGCGGCATCCGCCGAGCAAAGCACCGGCATCGAGCAGGTCGGCCTGGCGGTCGCGCAAATGGACGAAGTGACCCAGCAGAATGCCGCGCTGGTGGAGCAGGCTGCCGCTGCCGCGTCCTCGCTGGATGAACAGGCGGCTCGCTTGCGGGCCGCCGTATCGGTGTTCAGGCTGGCTCCCTGACGGCCGCGTGCCGGCATCTGCCGGCAACGACATCATCTCGTCTCCCTCACGCCACGCCGGCATGTGTCCGGCGTGCGCGCCGACACGCCGGCATCGACCGCATCGACCGCATCGCCGCAGGGAATCACGGCCTGGTGGCCCGTCACGGGTTCGTTCCCGGCGTCGGGCAACCCGGCCGTCTTCCCGTTATCCGGCACAGCCGCCTCGACGTCGCGGCAATCTCCCGATCTTTCAGGCTCAAGGCGTCCTCACTGCCGGCACCCGCTGTCGCATGTGCACGCGGCGTTCCGGTCGTTTCGGGCACTGCGGGCCGCGAGTGCGCATTCCACGCAAACATGCTGTTTGAGGGAGCCGAACGCGCTTCGGATGCCGAACGGCCAATTTTGTCGGCGCAATCTGCCGCGTGCATCACTTTACGATTTCCTTCGTCGCGCACGCGCAGCGCAGCCGTCGCGACGTGGCATCGAGCAAACGGCGACGCGCGTGGTCACGCAGCAAATCATGCTGCGCAGGTGGCCCAAAACGGTCGAATCGTGTCGTGCAGCCGCCCCGAATCGCGACAACCCGCATTTTGGCGATGCTTAAATGAACTCAATGCGCACGACGTCGTGTTCGCCACCAGCAGGCAGGCGCGGCGGGTTTTCTCGAACCACGCTGGATCCCAGGACCCCACTTTCCACAGTCAGGAGCAGTTCGGATGAGCGACGATATCGACAACGGCGGCAAGGGCGGCATCACGCGCCGCGACATGATGCGGGTCATGGCGGCGAGCGGCATGATGGCCGTCGGTGGCGGCGGCCTGCTGACCGGCATGCAATCCGCGTTCGCCGCGCCCGCGCCGAAGCGCGGCGGCAAGATCCGGGTCGCGAACGAATCGAGTTCGACGGCCGATACGCTCGACCCGGCCAAGGGCTCGACGGGCGCCGACTACATTCGATTCTTCATGTTCTACAGCGGCCTCACGCAGCTCGATGCGAGCCTGACGCCGCAGATGAATCTCGCCCAGTCGTTGCAGACGACCGACGCGAAAACGTGGGTCATCAAGCTGCGCAAGGGCGTCACGTTCCACGACGGGAAACCGGTCGGGCCGGCCGACGTGGTGTTCTCGCTGATGCGCCACAAGAACGCGGCCACCGCCTCGAAGGTCAAGCCGCTTGCCGATCAGTTCGCCGATGCGAAGGCGAGCGGCCCGGACGAGGTCACGCTCACGCTCGCCAGCGCCAACGCCGATCTGCCGGTGATCCTCGCGACGCCGCAGCTCGTGATCGTCAAGGACGGCACGACCGACTTCAGCACCGGCATCGGCTGCGGCCCGTACAAGCTGAAGTCGTTCAAGCCGGGCGTGTCGACCGTCGGCGTGCGCAACGACAGCTACTTCAAGCCGGGGATGCCGTATCTCGACGAGATCGAGCTGATCGGCATCAGCGACAGCGCCGCGCGCCTGAACGCGCTGCTGTCGGGCGACGTGCACCTGATCAACGCGATCGATCCGCGCTCGACGCAGCGGGTCGCGTCGACGCCGGGCTATGCGCTGCAGGAAACCAAGTCGGGGCTCTATACCGACCTGATCGTGCGTAGCGACAACCCGATCACCGCGAACCCGGATTTCGTCGAAGGGATGAAGTATCTGTTCGATCGCGAGCAGATCCGCTCGGCGGTGTTTCGCGGCTACGCGGTGATCGGCAACGACCAGCCGATCCCGCCGGGGCATCGCTACTTCAACGCATCGCTGCCGCAGCGGCCGCACGATCCGGACAAGGCGAAGTTCCTGTTCCAGAAGGCGGGCGCGCTGGGCGCCACGCTGCCGCCGATCTATGCGACGTCCGACGCGAACGGGTCGATCGAAATGGCCGTGCTGCTGCAGCAGGCCGGCCAGAAGATCGGGCTGAACCTGCAGGTGAACCGCGTGTCGCCCGACGGCTACTGGTCGAACCACTGGATGAAGCATCCGCTCGGCTTCGGCAACATCAACCCGCGCTCGAGCGCCGACGTGTTGTTCACGCAGTTCTTCAAGTCGGACGCGCCGTGGAACGAGTCGGGCTGGAAGAACGCGAAGTTCGACCAGTTGCTGCTCGCCGCGCGATCGGAAACCGACGACGCGAAGCGCAAGCAGATGTACGGCGACATGCAGGTGCTCGTCGCGCAGCAGTGCCGGGTCGGCATTCCGGCCTTCATCAGCTTCCTCGACGGCTACGACAAGCGGCTCGCCGGTCTCGGCTCGATTCCGACCGGCGGAATGATGGGCTTCATGTTCGCCGAGCACGTGTGGTGGAACGCCTGAGCACGACGCGTGCCGCCGCCGCGCGACCAGTGCGGGCCCTCGCCCTGGTCGCGCGCGAATTTTTCCGGAGTGCCGCTTCATGAATCGAATCCTGCTCGGGCTGATCGGCCGGCGCATCGCGGTTACCGCGCTGACGCTGCTGATCGTGTCCGCGATCATCTTCACGATCACGAACCTGCTGCCGGGCGACGCCGCGCAGGCCGCGCTCGGCCAGTCCGCGACGCCGGAGACGGTCGCCGCGCTGCGTCAGCAGTTCGGCCTCGACATGCCGGCCCACGTGCGCTACCTGCACTGGCTCGCGGGGCTGCTGCACGGCGATTTCGGCCGCTCGCTGTCGGGCGACATGCCGGTGTCGGAGATGATCGGCACACGCCTGCCGAAGTCGCTCGCGCTCGCGGCGATCACGACCGCCGTGTCGGTGCCGATCGCGCTGCTGCTCGGGATCCTCGCGGCGGTCAAGCGCGAGTCGGTGGTCGATCGCGTGATCAGCCTCGGCACGCTGTCGCTCGTCGCAACGCCGGAATTCCTGATCGCGACGGTCGCCGTGCTCGTGCTGGCCGTGAAGCTGCACTGGCTGTCTGCGCTGTCGTACAGCGGCCCGATCGAAAGCCTGCACGATTTCCTGCGCGCGTATGCGATGCCGGTGCTGACGCTGTGCGCGGTCGTGATCGCGCAGATGGCACGGATGACGCGCGCCGCGGTGATCGAGCAACTGAGCGCGTCGTACGTCGAGATGGCCGTGCTCAAGGGCGCGAGCCCCGCGCGCGTCGTGCTGCGCCATGCGCTGCCGAACGCGATCGGCCCGATCGCCAATGCGGTCGCGCTGAGCCTGTCGTATCTGCTCGGCGGCGTGATCGTCGTCGAGACGATCTTCAACTATCCGGGGCTCGCGAGCCTGATGGTCGATGCCGTCGGCAACCGCGATTTCCCGCTGGTCCAGGCGTGCACGCTGATCTTCTGCGTCGCCTATCTGACGCTCGTGCTGTTCGCCGACCTGTGCTCGATCGTGTCGAACCCGAGACTGCGGACCTGAGCGTCCCGTCCTCCTTCCGAGATGCCGCCCATGCACCCGACCGAACCCGTTCAACGCAGCAGCGCGCTGCCGCCGTCCGGCGATCAGCCTCCGCCGTGGAGCGGCGCGACGCCGCCAGCCGCGCCCGCCCCCGACCAGCCGCGCAAGCGCCGCGCCGCGCGCGTGAAACTGACGACCGGCGGCCGCGTCGGCCTGTCGATGGTCGGTCTGATGCTGTTCATCGCGGCGTTCGCGCCGCTGCTCGCGCCGCACGACGTCGGCACGATCGTCACGCCCGACGTGTTCGCGCCGTTCAGCGCGAAGCTGCCGTTCGGCTCCGACTTCCTCGGCCGGGACATGCTGAGCCGGATCCTGTACGGCACGCGCCTGACCGTGCTGCTCGCGCTCGCGGCGGTGTTGCTCGCCGCGCTGACCGGCACGACGCTCGGGCTGCTCGCGACCGTCTCGGGCCGCGCGGTCGACGAGACGATGAGCCGGCTGCTCGATGCGCTCACGTCGATTCCGTCGAAGATGTTCGCGCTGATGTTCGTCGCCGCGTTCGGCTCGTCGCTGCCGCTCCTGGTCCTGACCGCCGCGGTCAGCTACATGCCGGGCTCGTACCGGATCGCGCGCGCGCTGGCGATCAACATCAGCACGCTCGAGTTCGTGCAGGTCGCGCGAGCCCGCGGCGAGAGCGCGCTGTACATCGCGTGCGTCGAGATGCTGCCGAACATGATCCACCCGATGCTGGCCGATACCGGGCTGCGCTTCACGTTCGTCGTGCTGCTGCTGAGCGGCCTGAGCTTTCTCGGGCTCGGCGTGCAGCCGCCGTACGCGGACCTCGGCTCGCTGGTGCGCGAGAACATCGCGAGCCTCGGCGACGGCTCGGCCGTCGCGATCATGCCCGCAGTCGCAATCGCGATCCTGACGGTGGGCGTCAACCTGTTGATCGACGGCCTGCCGCATCGCGGCCGCCGCAAGGGCGCGGCCGCTGCCGCGGGAGAACACTGATGCGAGATGAATCGACTCCGCTCGTCGAGGTGCGCGGGCTGCGCGTCGTCGGCGGCCGGCCGGGCGGCGAGGAAACGACGATCGTTCACGGCGTCGACTTCGAGATCGGGCGCGGCGAGGTGCTCGCGCTGATCGGCGAGTCCGGCTCCGGCAAGACGACGATCGCGCTGTCGCTGATGGGCCATGCGCGTGCCGGCTGCCGGATCGCCGGCGGGTCGGTGAAGCTCGGTGGCGTGGACGTCTGCACGTTGCCGGCGCCGGCGCTGGCCGCGCTGCGCGGGCGCAAGGTCGCGTATATCGCGCAGAGCGCGGCCGCCGCGTTCAACCCGTCGCGCACGATTCTCGACCAGGTGATCGAGAGCGCGCTGATCCACAAGACGATGACGAAGCGCGATGCGCAGGCGAAGGCGGTCGAGCTGTTCCGCGCGCTCGCGCTGCCCGAGCCGGAGACGATCGGCAGGCGCTATCCGCACCAGGTGTCGGGTGGCCAGCTGCAGCGGCTGATGGCCGCGATGGCGCTGATCACAGATCCGGAGCTGGTGATCCTCGATGAGCCGACCACCGCGCTCGACGTCACCACGCAGATCGACGTGCTGCAGGCGTTCAAGAGCGTGATCCGGCGCTGCGGGATGAGCGCGGTGTACGTGTCGCACGATCTGGCGGTGGTCGCGCAAATGGCCGACCGGATCGTCGTGCTGAGCGATGGCGTGATCCGCGAATCGGGCGACACCGAGCAGATCCTGCATGCGCCGACGCATCCGTACACGCAGAGCCTGATCGCGGCGGTCACGCCGAGCGATGCCGAACGTGATGCGCTAGCGGCGAGCGCCGCGCCGGCGCCGCTGCTCGACGTGCGCGGCGCGGTCGCCGGCTATGGCGGCCGTACCGCGAAAGGCTGGCCCGCGAAGGTGATCCTGCACGAAGTGGACCTGCGCATCGGGCGCGGGCAGACGGTCGGCGTGATCGGCGAATCGGGCTCGGGCAAGACGACGCTCGCGAAGGTGATCGCGGGCCTCGTGCCGGCGACGGCCGGGCAGATCCTGCTCGACGGCGAGCCGCTCGCGCTCGACATCGGCAAGCGCACCAAGGAGCAGCACCGCCGCGTGCAGATCGTGTTCCAGAACGCCGATACCGCGCTCAACCCCGTGCATACCGTCGAGCGCACGCTGGCGCGGCCGCTCGCGTTCTATCACGGGATCAAGGGCGCGCGTGCACGGCAGCGCGTCGCGGAACTGCTGGAACTCGTGCGGCTGCCGCAGGCGGTCGCCGCGCGGCGCACCGGCGAGTTGTCCGGCGGGCAGAAGCAGCGCGTGAACCTCGCGCGCGCGCTGGCGGCCGAGCCCGACCTGATCCTGTGCGACGAGGTCACGTCGGCACTCGACACCGTGGTCGGTGCCGCGATCATGGACCTGCTGCGCGACCTGCAGGCGAAGCTCGGCGTGTCGTACGTGTTCATCACGCACGATATCGCGAAGGTGCGCGCGATCAGCGACGACATCGTCGTGCTGTACGCGGGCCGCCGCGTCGAAACCGGCAGCCGCGATGCGCTGTGCGCGCCGCCTTATCACCCGTATTCGCACCTGCTCGTGTCGTCGGCACCGGAGTTGCGCGCCGGCTGGCTCGACGATGCGGCCGAGCGCTGCCACCGGCCGCTGGTGCCGATCGGCGCGAGCGCCGACGATGTCGAGCTGTGTCCGTTCCTGTCGCGCTGCGCGATGCGGGTGGACGGCGTGTGCAACCGCACCGCGCCCGCGCTGCGCACGCTCGAGAACGGCGCGCAGGTGCTGTGCCATCGCAGCGAGGAAGACCTCGCGCGCTTCCAGGCCGAGCCGGCGGCGGGCGTCGCGCCGGTGCAGCCGGTGCGTCTGTAGCGCGTCGCGCGGCCTTCCGCATAGTGTGCTGCGGCGGTCGTGCAAAACGGTGGATCGTGCGCGCGCCGTGCGCGAATACGCGACAACTGCGCTTTTTGACGGTGATTAAATGACATTCAACGGGCGATCGCCAATCGCTGTCGCCGGAATGCTCGACAAGGATCCGATGAAATTCGAATCGTACTGGCTGGATACCCGCCCCGCGTTTCGTGCCGGCTGCGAAGGGCCCGTCGAAGGGCGCGCCGACGTGGTCGTGATCGGCGGCGGCTTCACCGGCCTGTCGGCGGCGCTTGCTCTGGCACAGCGCGGCGTATCGGTGGTCGTGCTGGAAGCTGCGCAGATCGCGGGCGAAGCGTCCGGCCGCAACGGTGGCCAGTGCAATACCGGTGTCGCGCAGGACTACGCATCGCTGGCCGCACGCATCGGCGCCGAGCCGGCGAAGCAGTTCTATCGCGCCTACGAAAGTGCGGTGAAGAGCGTCGAGACGATCGTTGCCGAGCATGCGATCGACTGCGACTTCCGGCGGGCGGGCAAGCTGAAGCTCGCGGCGAAACCGCAGCATTTCGCGGGACTCGCGAAGACCTTCGACGCATTGCGGCGCGACGTCGATCCGGATATCGAACTGATCGAGCCGTCGCGAATCCGCGATGAAATCGCGTCCGACGGTTTCCACGGCGGGCTGTTGCAACGCAATGGCGTGCAGATGCACATGGGCAAGTTCGGCGTCGGGTTGGCGCAGGCGGCTGTGCGAGCCGGCGCACGCATCTACGAGCACGCGGCCGTTACGCGACTCGATCGGATCGACGGCGAGCGCCACACGATCACCAGCACGCGCGGCACGCTCGTCGCCGATCGCGTGCTGGTCGCGACCGGCGCGTCGCAGCATGGCCCGTTCGCGTGGTTCCGGCGGCGCATCGCGCCGGTCGGCAGTTTCATCGTCGTCACCGAGCCGCTGCCCGACGCGCAGTTGAACCGGCTGTTCCCGCATCGCCGCGCATACGTGACGTCGCGCCAGATCGGCAACTACTTCCGCGTGACGCCCGACAACCGGCTGCTGTTCGGCGGCCGCGCGCGCTTCGCGATGTCGAGCCCGCGCTCCGACGCAAAAAGCGGCGAGATCCTGCGCGCCGGCATGGCCGGCTATTTTCCAGAACTCGCGAAGGTGCGGCTCGATTACTGCTGGGGCGGGCTGGTCGACATCACCGCCGACCGGCTGCCGCGTGCGGGTCAGCACGACGGGCTCTATTACTCGATGGGCTACAGCGGCCACGGCGTGCAGATGTCCGTGCACATGGGCCGCGTGATGGCCGACGTGCTGTACGGCGCGGCCGCGTCGAATCCGTGGCGCGAACTCGACTGGCCGGCGATGCCCGGCCATTTCGGGCAAGCGTGGTTCCTGCCGTTCGTCGGCGCGTATTACCGGATGCAGGATTTCCTGCACTGAAGCGGCTGCCTCGGGAAGATTCGATATGAACGCACGATTCGTTTGCCTGCTCGCCGCCGAAGAACGTCGCCGCGACGGGACGGGTGTCGGTGACACGATGGCCTCGTTGATCGAGCGATGCTCGATCGCGCATTTCGCCGCACAAGGCGCGACCGTTGAGACGATTGCATGAGGACGGCGAGCATGGCCACCCTGTTCCACGATTTGCCTGAAGGCGCGACGCCGCGCGCACTGCGTATTCCGCAGCCCGTCTCGCCGGCGGTCGGCGACGTGCTGCGCACGATCGATGCATCGTTCGCGCAGCCGCTGAACCTCGACACGCTCGCGGCGGTGGCCGGACTGAGCGTGTCGAGGTTCACGGCGCGCTTTCGCAGCGAAGTCGGCTTGTCGCCGCACCGGTATCTGTGTCTCGTGCGTGTGCGGCGTGCGCAGGATTTGCTGCGCGCCGGTCTGGCGCCGTCGGTCGTCGCGACCGAGGTCGGCTTCTTCGATCAGAGCCATCTGTGCCGGCATTTCCGGCGGGTGCTCGGGATTACGCCGCGCGATTACGTGGTCGCCCGGGCGGGTGACGCCCCGGCGCGAACGTCGTCGATGCGCACGCATGCCGAACGCAGCGAAGCGTCGTGTCACGCCGCGTAGGCGCGGCGCGGGCGACGCCCGCGAACAACGATTTCCGATACCGCGCGACGGGTTCTCGACAACATCGCCGCGCACAGGCAGGAGCAGAAATGACCGCAGTTTTCGTGTTGCATCGTGCCGACGGCACGGCCAATACAACAGCTTTCCGCAAGCAGGCGTTCGGCGAGCGTGATCCTTTCGCGCGACATCGTGAGATCGCGTGGGAAGGGCCCGATTCGATGGCCGCCGGGCGTATCCGTTTCGTCGGCGAGCTCGACGTCACGCGTTATCCGCACATCGAGACCCTCGTCGTCGTCGAAGGCGAGCTGACACTTGAAGCAGCGGGCGCCGCACCGTTGGTGCTCGGGCCGGGGGAGGGGGCAGTGATCGGCGGCGGCACGGCGCTTCGCGTCACCGCGGAATCGCGCGTGCTCGTCACGTTCTGCGCGGCTGCATGCGCGCAACCGACGAAGCGCGGCCTGTTCCCGCTGCGTGCCGACGCCGACTTCAAGCCGTCCGCATCGCTGCCGGCAGAGGTGCTGCTCGGCCCCGCACCGCAATGCCGTAGCGACAACGTGTTCATTGACGACGGCGCCGAGTACTGCGCGGGCACGTGGGATTCGACGCCCTATCACCGGATCGTTCGCCCGCATCGCGTGAACGAGTTCATGCTCCTGCTCGCCGGCAGCGTACGGTTCGCCGCGCCCGACGGCAGCGTGCTGTCGCTCGGCGCCGGCGACGCGCTCTTCGTGCCGCGCGGCGCATCGATCGGATGGGAAAGCAGCGAACGCGTGGCGAAATTCTACGTCGTGCAAAACATCCACGTATCAACCGAACGAGACTGAACATGTCCCCTCCGTTGCGCCAAATCGAAACGCCGTCCACGCCGCCGGCCTCGGCCGATGTCGTCGTGATCGGCGGCGGCATCATCGGCGTCTTCACTGCCTACTACCTGGCCCGGCGCGGGGTGTCGGTCGCGCTGGTCGAGAAGGGCCGAATCGGGGCCGAGCAGTCGAGCCGCAACTGGGGCTGGTGCCGGCAGCAGAACCGCGACGAACGCGAATTGCCGATGGCGAGCAAGAGCATCGATCTGTGGGAACGATTCGCCGCCGAATCCGGCGAAGACACGGGCTTTCACCGCTGCGGGCTGCTGTACCTGAGCAACGACGAGGCCGAGCTGTCGCGCTGGGCCAGCTGGGGCGATTTCGCGAAGACCGCGGGCGTAACGACGTACATGCTCGACAGCAAGCAGGCCGGCGAGCGCGGGCACGCGACCGGGCGGTCGTGGAAGGGCGGCGTGTTCTCGCCGAGCGACGGCACGGCCGACCCGGGGAAGGCCGCGCCGGCCGTGGCGGCCGCGGTCATGAAGCTCGGCGGCAGCATCAACCAGCACTGCGCGGCGCGCGGCATCGAGCTGGAGGGCGGGCGCGTCAGCGGCGTCGTTACCGAGGCGGGCGTCATCAAGACCAGGACGGTCGTGCTCTCCGGCGGCGCGTGGGCGTCGTCGTTCTGCCGACAGTTGGGGATTCGTTTTCCGCAGGCGTCGATCCGTCAGTCGATCCTGAGCGTGTCGCCTGTCGTGCATCCGCTGCCGGATGCGCTGTATACGTCCGGCGTGTCCATCACCCGCCGCAGCGACGGACGCTACGCACTGGCGATCAGCGGCCGCGCACGCGTGGACCTCACGCCGCAGTTCCTGCGCTTCGCGCCGCAGTTCGTGCCGATGTTCGCGAAGCGCTGGCGCAATCTTCTGCCGGGCGGCCTCGAAGGCATGCGCGGCGGACACGAAACGCTGAAGCGGTGGCGGCTCGATGCGCCGACGCCGATGGAGGCGGTGCGCATCCTGGATCCGAAGCCAGACATGCCGACGGTCGCCGAAACGTATCGACGTGCCGTCGAACTGCTTCCTGAACTTCGCGAGTCGACGATCACGCACGCATGGGCCGGGTTCGTCGACAGCACGCCGGACGGCGTGCCGGGTATCGGCGAAGTGCCGGGCGTGCCGGGATTGATCCTGGCGGCAGGCTTTTCCGGGCACGGCTTCGGCATCGGCCCCGGCGCCGGTCACTTGATCGCGGATCTCGCCACGGGCGCGCAACCGATCGTGGACCCGGTGCCGTATCGGCCGAGCCGGTTCGGCGATTCCGCCTGGGGCAAGGTTGCCGACTTCTAGCTCGCGGTCGTCACTGGAACGACGGTGGCGGCCTCGGGACGATGCGTTTCGATCCGGACGGCGCGCGAGCGGCCGGATCGGTGTGGTGAATGCTCGCCGCGCTGTGTAGCCTGGTGCTGCCGACATTGGAGTGCGTGATGCGTTTCGGATCCTACTGGCTCGATACGTCCGAGCCGTTCATGAGCCGCTCGACCGAGCGGCCTGACGGAAGTTGCGACGTAGTGGTGGTGGGCGGCGGGATCACGGGTTCGGCGGCGGCGCTCGCGCTGGCGAAGAAGGGCGCGCGCGTGGTTGTCTGCGAAGCGGGCACCGTGGGACAGGCGGCGTCGGGACGCAACGGCGGCATGTGCAACAACGGCTTCGCGCAGGATTACGCGTTCCTGTCGCAGCGCATCGGCACGGAACTGGCGAACCGGTTGTATCTCGCATTCGACGCGGGTGTCGATACGGTCGAGCGGCTGGTCAGGGAGGAGGCGATCCATTGCGACTTCGCGCGCCGCGGCAAGCTCAAGCTCGCAGCGAAGCCCGAGCACTACGACAAGCTCGTGCGAAGCCAGGCGCTACTCGCGGCAAGCGTCGACCCCGACACGCGCCTCGTGACGAAGGCGGAGCTGCACGATGAGATCGGTTCGAACCGCTATCACGGCGGGCTGATCTTCGAGAAGAGTGCCGGGATGCACGTCGGCCGCTATGTGCGCGGCCTGGCGAACGCCGCGCAAGCGCGCGGCGCGCACATTCTCGAGCATGCGCCGGTGCTCGGCATGACGCGGGAGGCGGGCGGCGCCTACGCGGTGCGAACGCCGCTCGGCGAGATCCGTACGCGCCAGGTGCTGCTCGCGAGCGGCATCTCGCAGGTCGGCCCGTTCGGCTGGATCCGGCGCAGGATCGTGCCGGTCGGCGCGTTCATCATCGTTACCGAGCCGTTGCCGCGCGAACTGCTCGACCGGTTGCTGCCGACCCGCCGGATGGTCACCGACACCAAGAACTTCGTCAATTTCTTTCGCGTCACGCCCGACAACCGGATGCTGTTCGGCGGGCGCGCGCGGTTCGCGACGTCCAACCCGCGTTCGGACGAAAAGAGCGGGCTGATCCTGCGACAGCAGATGTCCGCCGTGTTTCCCGAACTGGCTGCCGTGCGCATCGACTATTGCTGGGGCGGGATGGTCGACATGACGGCCAACCGCCTGCCGCGCGCGGGCCAGCGCGACGGCGTGTATTACTCGATGGGCTATAGCGGCCACGGCACGCACATGGCGACGCTGATGGGCACGCTGATGGCGGAGATCATGGACGGACGCGCCGATCTCAATCCATGGAAAAGCTTCAACTGGCCCGCGATTCCCGGCCACTTCGGCAAGCCGTGGTTTCTGCCGTTCGTCGGCGCATGGTATCGACTCAAGGACACGCTGCAATGAATTCACTGGTCAATTCACCGGTTCGTCATCTGATGGAAGCCGGCAGGCTCGATCGCTTCTTCATCGACGGCGACTGGGTTTTACCCGACGGCGTCGAGCGCTTCGCGGTCGTCTGCCCGTCCACCGAAGACGTGCTGTGCGACATCCCGCTCGGCAACGCACGCGATGCCGACCGCGCGGTGCGCGCCGCGCGCAACGCGTTCGAACGCTGGGCCGCGACCTCGCCGCAAGAACGCGCCGCGCTGCTCGACCGCGTGCACGCATTGATGCTGGAGCGCGCGGAACGGTTCGCCACGGCGCTTGCGCTCGAAATGGGCGCGCCGATCAGCTATGCACGCGGCGCCCATGTGCCGCTCGCGGCCGAACATATCCGGGTCGCGCGCGACAATCTGGCCCGCTACCCGTTCGTCACGCGGCGCGGGACGACCGCGGTCGTGCGCGAGCCGATCGGCGTATGCGCGCTGATCACGCCGTGGAACTGGCCGATCTATCAGATCACCGCGAAGGTCGGCCCGGCGCTCGCGGCAGGCTGCACGGTGGTCCTGAAACCCAGCGAGCTGTCGCCGCTCAGCGCGCTGCTGTTCGCGGAAGTGATTGCCGATGCGGGCGTGCCGGCGGGCGTCTTCAACCTGGTGAGCGGCAGCGGCGAGGCGGTGGGTGGTGCGCTTTCGTCGCACCCCGAGGTCGACATGGTGTCGATTACCGGGTCGACGCGCGCGGGTGTGCTCGTGGCGCAGGCGGCGGCCCCGACCGTCAAGCGCGTCGCGCAGGAGCTGGGCGGCAAATCGCCGAACATCGTGTTGCCGGATGCGGACCTGCAGCAGGCGATCGGACCGGGCGTGGCCGCCGCGTTCCGGAACATGGGGCAATCGTGCAGCGCGCCGACCCGCATGATCGTGCCGCGCGACGTGCTCGGCGCGGTCGAGGAACTGGCCGTCGCGGCAGCGCAACGGCTGATCGTCGGCGATCCGTTCGACGGCGCGACGACGCACGGGCCGCTCGCCAATCGCGCGCAGTTCGGTCGCGTCGCGCAGATGATCGACGCGGGCATCGACGAACGGGCGAAGCTGATCGCCGGCGGCCCCGGACGGCCCACGGGATTCGACTGTGGCTTCTATGCGCGGCCGACGATCTTTTCCGACGTCCGCACCGACATGGCGATCGCGCAGCAGGAGATCTTCGGTCCGGTCCTGGCGATTCTTCCTTACGATACGGTCGACGAAGCCGTCGCGATCGCGAACGACACGGTCTATGGGCTCGGCGCGCATGTGCAGGGCGCCGACAAGGAACGGGCACGTGCGGTGGCCGCGCGCATCCGGGCGGGGCAGGTGCATCTCAACTACCCGGCATGGGATCCGCAGGCGCCGTTCGGCGGCTACAAGCAGTCGGGCAACGGTCGCGAGTACGGGATCGAAGGGATGGAGGAGTATATGGAGATCAAGTCGATCGTCGGGTTTTACGACTGACGCAGCCGTCTATTTTTCGAAGGTGCCGAAATTGGAAAACCCCGTCATCCCCGACGAGTCGCTTCAAGCGCATCACGCGCACTGGGCGAAGCTGCGCCGGGACCTGCATGCGCATCCCGAGCTGCGATTCGAAGAACACCGGACGGCCGACGTCGTCGCCCGCGAGCTCGAAGCGCTCGGCTATGCGGTGACGCGCGGGCTGGGCGGTACAGGCGTCGTCGCGAGCCTGCCTGGCGCGGATCCGCGCCGCGGCATCATACTGCGCGCCGATCTGGACGCGTTGCCGATCCACGAAGCCAACGACTTTGCCCATGCCTCGTGCACGCACGGAATCATGCACGCGTGCGGCCACGACGGCCATACCGTGATGTTGCTCGGCGCCGCACGCGTGCTGAAAGCGTTGCCGCAGCTGCCGGGCACCGTCCATTTCGTGTTTCAGCCCGGCGAGGAGGGCGGCGCGGGCGCGCGGAAGATGATCGACGACGGGCTGTTCGAGCAATGCCCGGCGGAAGCGGTATTCGGCATGCACAACTGGCCCGGCTTGCCGGCCGGGCATTTCGGGTTGCGCACGGGCCCCATCATGGCCGCGGGCTGCCGGTTCAGGATCACGGTGACCGGTAAGGGCGCGCATGCGGCGCAGCCGCACCTGGGCATCGATCCCGTCCCGCTCGCCTGTTCGATGGTGCTGCAGTGTCAGACCATCGCCGCGCGCCACAAGGATCCCGTGGATCCCGCCGTCATTTCCGTCTGCATGTTCCATGCGGGAACGACGGACAATGTCATTCCGGACACCGCCGAGCTGCGCGGGACGATTCGCACGCTGTCGTCGGCATTGCAGCAACAGTTGCAGCGCGACGTCCGGCTCATGTGCGAGGCGCTCGCGCGCGCTCATGGCGCGCAAGCCGACGTCGAGTTCTTTCAGTACTATCCGGCGACGGTCAACACGCCGGCCGAGACCGCGCTCTGCGAAGCGGTGATTCGCGACACCTTCGGCGACGCACGCATTGACTCCAATGTGCCGCCGAACATGACGTCCGAAGATTTCGGCTTCATGCTCGAGGAGCGCCCCGGCGCTTATGTGCTGATCGGCAACGCGCCGGCCGGAACGGCTGCGCCGGCGCTGCATCACCCGAAATACGATTTCAACGACGACATCATTCCGGCAGGGGTACGGTATTGGGTCGCGTTGGCGCAGCATTACTTCAGGCGATCGCCGTGAGTGCGTGCGCGATGTCAGAGCCGCGGGCGGTGGAGGTGCAGCCCCCCACGACACGCATTCGGAGCCCCGGCACGCATCACGCGCCTTGAGCGAGCGCCCTCACCTGAGCGGCCGGCATCGCGCCGCGATGGATGCGGAATTCGTCGATCGCGCCGTTGAAGAACGGGTCGCAATGCGCTACCAGCGTCGTCACTGGCCCCTTGCGTCGAATGTTGCGAACCTGTTCGCCCGGCGCTACGTCAGCGGCCGCAAATCGTACGCAGTATGCGTGTTCGGCAACGAGCGAACGGTGCTGGCGAGCGCGAAATACAACCGGCTGCTGCGGCCGCCGTGTTTCGATACGGCGGTGGTTGCCGATTTCGAGAGATCACGCATCGCGCGCGTGCTGCGGGAGCACCCAGAGCATCCGGCCAACCGCCTCGGCCTGATTTCGGGAATGCGTCTTCTCGTAGATCGCGCGCAACTGGGTGCGAACGGTCGAGAGCGACACGCCGGCAATGGCCGCGCATTCCTCCGGCGTCTTGCCGCCGACCAATGCTTCGGCGACGGCGGCTTCGGCGCTCGTCAAGCCGAATGCCTGCCGAAGTTGCTGAGCGACGACGAGCGGAGCGGCGCTGCGGCGCCTGGCGGTGATCAGTATCGCAGCGTCGCCGAGTGCGCCATCGCGTGCTTGTCCGGATAACGAAGCGATGCCGATAAAGATTTCGTGCGCGGCGCTCACGGTGCCGGCCAGCGCAAGGTTCTCGCTTTTGCGGGTCTTCGCGACACGTGCCACGGCCGCCTTGAGTGCATCGTTCTGCGGTGCGCTCGCCGCGCTCAGATGCCCGTGCTCGAGCTTGAGGCAAGTGGTGGCGCGCAACATCGACTCTGCGGCCCGGTTGACGAATATGACGCGCGAATGCCGGTCGAGCGTGAAGACGGACAAGCCCAGTTCCTCCATCAGTTCGCGGCCGAGCGCAGCGTCCCGACGCAGCACGCTTGCATCCTGCCAGAGGTTGATCGCGCGTTGCAGATGCCCGGCCATGCCCGTCAGGTTCGCGCGTTCCTCTGACGAATAGGGCGGTCGGCCGTGCGCTCTCAGCAAGCCGAGCAGGATGTCGTCGCTGCCCGGGCGCGCGAAGCGCATTCCCATCAGGTAGCGAATGCCCGACGGAATCTGATAGTCCTGAAAGAATTCGCTGCGCTCGACATCGCGTTCGGTCAGATGATCCTGGCAGCAAACGAATTCGCCGAGCGGTGCATTCTCGACGAAGCTGCGGCGCGGATCGAGCGCGCCGTAATACTGGTCGTAGAGTGCGACGATCGTGTCGAATTCCGCACGCGGCGAATAGATCGAGAATTTCGGTGCATTGCGCGCGGCGTCCCAGCTGAACATATGAAAGACGTTTGCGCCGAGCGATTCGGATACCCGATGGAAAACTTCGAGAAAACCATCCGGGCACAGGGCGGCCTCGTAGAGGTCCCCGATGAGCTGGTCCCGTTGCATGTTCCACCCCGCCGCGTAATGATTTTGTATGCGGATTTTGTCTGACGATATTGATTCGAATACCGAATTTGTTTCAGGCTAACACAGGCTATTTGCCTTCCGTACCGCATTGTTTCTGGATTTTCATTCACTTGAATGATGATCGAAAAAATCGCCTTTGCGAGAATTCCGGTCAGCGTGCATGCGCGTTGCGTATCGCACCTGACAACCAGAAGACTCGAGGGGGAAAAACAATGAAACTCAAACCTGTCGTGTGGGGTATCGCAGCGCTGGTGGTGTCTGCTTGTGGAGGCGGCGGTTCATCTTCGTCACCATCCGAACCCGCCGCACAGACGGTCAGCGGCGTCGCGGCCGCCGGCGCGGCCATGCAGGCCGCGTCGGTCAAACTGATGGATGCGACCGGCAAATCGGTCGACTGTCCCGCCGACGCCACGACCGGCGCGTTTCATTGCGCCGTGACCGGACTGACCGCGCCTTTCGCGTTGTCCGCTTACGGCAACGTCGCGGATTCTCAGGCCACGCTGATCGCACTCAGTGCCACGGGCGGCACGCAGACGATCAACATCACGCCGATCACGAATGCGATCGCCGCCACGATCATCGGCGACAACCCGACGAAGCTGCTGGCCGACACCGGATTGCTGCAGAGCAAGGTCACCGCCCAGGCGGTGGCTAGCACGGTTCAGGCCTACTCGTCGGCACTGGCCGACCTGCTGACCGCAACCGGCAATACGGGCGTCGACCTGATTTCCGGCCCGCTGACGGCCGGCGGCCCCGGCCTCGACCGGTTGCTCGACCAGGTGAAGATCAACGTGTTGCCGGACGGCGGCGTTCAGATCAGCTCGGTGGCGGGCGTGTCCAGCGATACGCCGGTGCAGCTTCAGCTCGCGCCCGGTGTCGCGCCGCAGCCTAGCGACAAGGCCAGCCTGCCGGCCGCCGCGACCATCAACGCCACGGTGGTGTTGAACCTGCCGAGCGCGAGCGACCTGACGGGATTGCAGAGTGCGCTCAATCAGTGTTTCGCCGGTTCGACCGGCGCGGCGCGCGCGGGCGGCAACGTATCGGCGTGCGGCCGGATCTTTGTCGACGGCGTCGCGCCGGGCGCGCTGAACGCAGGCGTGCCCGCTGCCTATCTCAACAACGGCATGTCGGCCGACCAGGAATTCGGCGCGCATGCCGGCGGCGCGCCGGGCATCGTGGCCGACGATGCGATGAACAATGCCAGCTTCAGCTTGCCGGAAGTCATCCGCGTTATCGCCAGCGACACGATGTGGGTCAAGCTCGCGTGGACGCGCACCGACGGCATTCGCGACGGCATGCAGCAGCATGTGCAACTCGCGGTGCAGGCGAGCAGCCTCGCGAGCGGCGATACCGGCTGGCGCGTGGTCGGCAATCAGCGAGCGGTGCTGAGCAAGGTGAACGCGAATGCGCAGAAATGGGACTGGCTGAATCCGGCCAATCCGTCGACGGGGACCAACGCGTTCGTCGATTCGCTCAACCTGCAGGTCGGCACCGTCGATGCATCGGGCACCACGGTGGATTTCGCGATCGTCAATGGCCCGGGATTGCGAAACGGCGTGTTCCTCCAGCCGTCGAGCGGTACGTGCGACACGCTGAACATCCGCGCGCAGATCGCGAGCGGGCAGACGCCGGCTCAGCTCGCCGCGCTGACGAAGAATGCGCAGTGCCGCAACAATTTCCGCCTGGCCGGCGTCGCGCAGGACCCGGCCAGCCAGAGCCTGTTCACGTGGCCCGGCGATGCGCCGCGCAACAACACCGCGTGGGCGAAGCCGCAACTGAGCGCCGCCGAGCTGGCCGACATCAAGCCCTTCAGTGCCTATACGATCGACGTCTACCAGAACGGCGACACGTCGGCGCCGGCCAGGCACTTTACGGTCAGGCTGCGTACACCTTCGCCGTTGCCCGACGCGCTGCGCCAGTATGCGTGGCACGATCTGGCGCAGTCCACGCGCGATAGCCTGACGCCCGGCACCGCCAGCACGTTCGCGGGCGGCGCGACATTCCCGCTGAGCTGGACGTCGAAGGCGGGGCTGCCGTTCGTCAAGCGCGGCAACGTGCAGATTCGCGCGACCGCGTCGGGGCAGCCCGCGCCGACGTTCGTCAACGGTTCGGCACAGGCGTCGCCGGTCCTGCCGGGAGCGGCGGCGACGCTCAACGTGCCGGGCGACCAGGGCGTCGCGTTCCCGTCGGTGGCCGGCTGGACGGGCAGCACCGACTTCTCGTTCGTGAACCTGAGCTGGTCCGACACGGTCGACACGCTCTTTACCGAGTCCTTCGAGTACGACCGGTGACCTAGGCCGGGCAGATATGCCCGGTGAGAATGGGGCTGGCGGGGTGATTTTTTATCCCGCCGGCCCTTTTTGCGTCATGGCGTGGCGAGACGATGCGCGCCATGTCCTGAACGGCCTTCGAGCATGAATATTTTTATTGTCAATTCATCAGGCATGACTCGGGAGACGGCCACGCAGTCCATACACGTGCAGCGCCGACGTTACTCGGCAGAATCATTCTCCGTCGATTCCCGGCGCTTGCGGATGCCCAGCAAAGGGCGTTGGCGACCCCGAGTCCCAGGCGCCGCCCCGCCAGACAACCTCACATCGTCCATCGCGACGCTTCCTGTCGGCTCGTCACATTGCGCCACCAGGTACGCCGTATCGAAGCTGTAACGTTTTCGGTGCGATTTTCCCTGTTCCGCGCGCTTTCCATGGCAGGTGGCTGTCGCGGCTGCGTGGTTGCGAGACTGGCACGTTGTTAGCTTCATGGATTGCGGTGGGAACGATAGTTGCCGCGCGTTCGTGATCGTCCGACGAATCGATGCACTTGCATGACCGGACGTGTCCGCAACGCGGCACGTTCGCTCTCCCCCCTCAGCCGATGGCGCCACACGGCCCGGCCGCCGACCGCTCGATCACGATGGGCGGAACGCGTCGGCCGCAACGTGTCGGGCATCGGCAGTTATCCCCCCTCCGACGGGAGAGCATAATGTTGGCCAACTCAATTCGGGCCCTACGAGCCTTTCTGATCGTCTTTTCCGTTTGCCTGTTGACGTTCGCAGCTGGGCCGGCGAACGCACTGTCGAATCAGTTGCTGTTGCTGCTGCCGGACAACTTTACGCTGCCGGACCCGCGTGTATCCGCGTGGCTCGATTCGGCGGCGGAGGAGGGGTTGCAGATTTCGCTCATCAGCGACACGCAATTCAAGCAGGGCGGCACGTCGCTGCAGCAGTATCAGGGGCTCATCCTGCCGGACCAGGTGCATACGGTCGCCGACGATACGCTCGTGACCGCTATCCAGAACTACGCGCTGAACGGCGGGCGCGTGATGCTCGTCTATGATTTCGGTGTGCTGAACGCAACTGGATTCTATCCGGCCGGGCAATCGCGATTCAGCTCGATGGCCGGCGTCAACTACGTGCTCTACGATACGCTCGGCGGAAGCATGATCGGCCTCGGCCCTGTGACCGGGATGGGCAGCACGTTGCGCGCCCTTCAGATTCCGCCCGGGAAGTCGATGACATGGTCCGGCTCGACGACGACCGCGACGGCGTTGGCTGCAACCACGTCAACTTCTTCGACCGGCTCGACGACGAATCAGCTGCTCTTCCTGCAGCCGAGCACGTCGAACCCGGGCGGGCTTGCCGGGTACAACCATCAGGCGTATTTCACGTACAAGATGGATAACGGCCGCATGACCAGCGTGCCGCTGAATCTCGGGCGCGTGTCGACGGGCGGCAAGGTCAGATCCGGATCGTATTCGCCGACATCGACGACGCTGTCGTCGGTATCCACAGCGGTGAGTGGCGCGACGTCGCTCGCGACTGCGACACCGTCGGCGACGACGGACGTGCTCGAAGGAATTTCCGGCTACGTATACGGCTTCCTCACATATCCGAGCTATGTCACACAGGGCACGTATACAGGCACGACGCTGCTGACGTCGCCGAACTTCGGTCTCGTCGCGGGCTATCAGGCGTATGGAAACGGCGGCGTGATGTTCGTCAACCTGCCGCTCGCGTATCTCGACGGACAAACCGACAGCATGCCGATTCACGGCTTTCTGCGTTACTTCACGACGAACATCCTGTCGATGCCGCACCTGTCGCTGCAGCCGCGCGCGCAGGCCGGGATGGTCCTGAACTGGCACTTCTGCGCGGAAGACCAGATCCAGCCGGCGCAGTACCTGAAGAACTACGGTGTCTGGAACAGCGGCCCGTACTCGATCGTGATGACGGCCGGCCCGGACGACGTGACGATCGGCGACGGTCTCGGGATCAACCTGACGAACAATACGCAGGCGAAGCAACTTGTCGCGTTCCTGCTCAAGCGCGGGCACAAAGTCGGCAGCCACGGCGGCTGGGCGCACGACTACTGGGGGGCGAACGCCAGCGAAACGAACGCGAGCACGTTCACGCAATATCTGGTGCTGAACCACAATGCGGTCCAGTCGGTGACGGGCAAGCCGGACGTCGAATGGGCGGCGCCGGAAGGCAACACGCCGACATGGGCGGTGACCTGGCTCGAGTCGAACGGCTATTCCGGTTACTACTTCACCGGCCATACCGGCAATGCGCAAACGCGGGCGTATCGCAACGGTTCGCTGCTGAATCCGGGCATCTGGGCGTTTCCGGTGATGCCGTTCGGCAAGTACGCGACGTTCGAGGAGTTCCAGGAGTTCGCGGTGCCGACGACAGACGTTCAGAACTGGTATCTGTCGCTGATGGACTTCGTCGTTGCGAACCGCACGAGCCGGTTGATCTACATGCACCCGCTGGGCGCGTCATGGTATCCGAACGTCGTTACGACGTTTCTCAGCTACGCGGCGTCGCTCGCGACGACGGGCCAGTTCAAGTGGTTCACGATGGACCAGCTCACGCAATTCGACCGGCGCCGTCTGCTGGTGAACTGGACGGCGACAGATACCGGTGCCAGCTGGACGTTCAGTGCAACGCATCCGACGAACCTCCAGGACATGACCTGGCTGTTGCCGAAGCGCACGTACCAGATGCCGAGCGTGAAAAGCGGAAGCGCGACGGTCGTCAGTACCGATCAGAACAACTGGCTGGTCATCGCGGGCACCGGGAAATCGCTGTCGTTCACGAGCGCGAAGGTGCAGTGACGCACCTCAGCTCGTTTGCCAAGGGGGAACACCATGAACCGAGCCTCGTTTGCGCGTGGGCTGTGCATGTTGGTCGTATCGGCGAGCGTCGCGCTTGCGACCGGCGTGGCGTTCGCGCAATCCTCGTCGCGAGCGCTGCATGGGTTTGCGAGGCCGCCGCTCCATCTGCACGGATCCGCGAAACGGAATCCGGTCGGCCTGTCGCCGCAGCAGATCCGCCATTTCTACGGGTTCGATCTATTGCCGGCGCGCGGCTATGGCGGCGACGATCAGGTCATCGCGATTGTCGATGCCTATGACAATCCGAACGTCGAGGCTGATCTGCGATTGTTCAGCAGCACGTTCGGCTTGCCGCCGTGCGCGTCCCCGCGCTGCTTCACGAAGGTGTACGCGACGCCGGACAAGCGGCCGCCGCCGCCCGATGCGCTGTGGGCGCTCGAAAGTTCGCTGGACGTGCAGTGGGCACACGCGATCGCACCGAATGCGCGGATCGTGCTGGTCGAAGCCGCATCGAGTTCGCTGGACGACCTGATGAGCGCGATCGCGCTCGCGACGAGTCCGGCACCGGGCGGGGTCGGCGCCAAGGTCGTGTCGATGAGCTGGGGGAGCGCCGAATTTCTGGCCGAAACGCAATACGACGGGCAATTCGCCAGCGCGAACGGTGTGTCGTTCGTCGCTGCGTCAGGCGACGGCGGCAATGGCGTCGACTACCCGGCCGCGTCGCCGTACGTGCTGAGCGTCGGCGGCACGTCGATCGCGACCGACGCAAGCGGCGCTTATGCCGGCGAAACGGCGTGGGCCGGCAGCGGCGGCGGACAGAGCGCCGTCGAGTCGGAACCGACGTATCAGTCGAACTTCGGGACGCCATCGGACAGCCTCGGGCTGCGCGGTGTGCCCGACGTCGCTTACGACGGCGACCCGGCGTCCGGCTTCGCGGTCTACGATTCGTACGGCTATGCGGGGCAGCGCGGCTGGTTCGTCGTCGGCGGCACGAGCGCGGGCGCACCGCAATGGTCCGCTTTGGTCGCGATCGTCAACAGCTTGCGCATCGCGCGCGGCAAGACGACGCTGAACGCGGTGAATGCGATCCAGAGCGTGCTGTACGGTCTCGCGTCGAGCGCTTACGCGGCGAACTTCCGCGACATTGTCAGCGGATCGAACGGCACATGCGGCACGCTTTGTACCGCGGCGGTCGGATACGACTACGTGACCGGCCTCGGGCGCCCGATGGCCGCCAATCTGATCCAGGTACTGATGGCCGCACCTTGACGTGGATATGTTGGCGGCTCGAGAAAATCAGGCGGGTCCGCGCGCCACATACGAGAATGTTGGTCGGTAGGCGTGTCCCCTCGTATCTGGCGGCGGGTCTGCGCTATTCACGATATTCGTGTTCGTGCATGCGCCCGCGCTCGTCCTCACGCCACGGATCATGTTCACGCGGATGACGATGCATCCACTCGTCGTGCTCCCAGTAGCGATGGCCGTCCCAGTAGCGGTGGCCGTGCATGCCGATTGTGATCGACACACCCGGCGCCGGAGCGGGCTCTTCGTACCTCGGTTGCGGTGCAACGTAGACTTGCGCGAAGGCCGTGGTGGCCGCGACGAGTGCGCTGCCTGCCACGAGTGTCGCCAGAATTCGGCGGTTCGAAATTGTCTTGGGCTTCATCGTGCTTTCCTCCATTCAGTACCTGACAACGAGCATGAATCGTTCTCGTACGAAGCGGCAGGCGCTTCGCTCGCTATTTCAACGACGCGATCCGCATCTCTTCGCAGCAGTGCCGATCCGATGGGCGAACCCACGATGTCACCATCGCCGCAGGCCGGATATGCAATCGCTTCGAGGCACGGCGTGTGAATAATGTGAAGGAATGCAGAGCATGATGGCGCAACGCGAAAGCGCACGCGGACAAGGTCCACAATGCAATCGGGATTTGCGTTCAGATCTGACAAAGCAACACTTACATTGAATTGAAATGAAGTGGAGGGAACCGACCCATTCCCGCAGTGCCGATGTCGGGTCGAATATCGCTTCGCATCCGAAGAAAGGGCCCCTGCTCTGCCTTGCGAGAGGGTGCGCACTGTGGCATCACTGTTCTCCGCCCGGTGGCCAGTGCAAGGGCGGCGAGTCATTTCATCGACGAAGACGCACGACGTCGTTGTTCGATCATTCGCTCACATGCAGCGGGTATATGTGTTGCTCATTGCGCTGGCGGTGTTCGCCGGCACCGGACCCACGTATGGCGCCACGATGTAACTGATGCGCGTTCGTAACAGGCTATCTCGTGGTCATATCAATTCAATGGAGACGTCCTCCGAACAGACCGAGCAGCCCGATGATGATCAAGTAGAGCGCAACGATGTAATTCAGGAGGCGGGGTACCACGAGGATGAGAATGCCGGCGATCAGCGAAACCAGCGGGCCGGCGCTAGTGAGCGTGTTCATGCTTCCTCCGCAAGATTGAGAACGAGTGGCCACCGCCTGCCTTGCCTCCGGCACCCGGTACAGAGACGCGAGCCTGGCGAGCGTCAAGCTTGCGGCCGTCAACTCATTGTCCACAAGCGCGAACGCTTCGACCGGCGCAATCGCCGTACCTGCACCGACGTTTCATCGCGATTAGGATCGGCGTGCCGGACCGCAGTTCGAGCATTCGTCAAGTTTCAAGGAGCAATGTCATGAACAAAGATCAGGTAAAAGGCCGCCTTACGGAAGCAAAGGGCAAGCTGAAGGAAATGGTTGGCAAGGTCGTGGGAAATCGAACAAGCAGATTGACGGGCAAGGCCGAACAGATCGTCGGCAAGACACAAGCATCATTCGGCGACGCAAAGGAGCGATTCAAGAAGCGGCAATAGAGCCTGACGTGCAAGACACCGAACTGGCTTCTCGTCAGACCGAAGCGGCCGGTGTGAATTGGAGTCGACCTTCAGTGGCTTCGCGAAGCGTGCGTTGAAAGCGGCCACGGGGGGAAGCGTGTAAACGTTGGCGTCTGCTGCCGTGTTGGTCCATCACAATCGCAACGCCTTGACCGGCCGATCGTGCATCGTCATCGTGATCCGGTCCGTTGTTGCCATCGCAGCCTTTGGCGCCGGACACCCACGGCTGTACTGCTTACACGGCCCGAAAGCGGAAATTTCAATCTGGATGCTACACACCAAAAAACGTTGAATAGCATCATGTAGAGCATGATTTGATATCCGAATTGAGTGACTCGCCGCGAAGAGACCCAACTTGAATCGGCACTGGTCACCAGGTCATCACTACGGTCGCCGTGCACGCTGCTGGAGCGGTCGTATTACCCAAAGCGGCTTTTCGGGCGGCGCCGTGCCGTTGTGACGAACACGAGTGCACCGATCGCGTCGAAGTATCGTGATCGAAAGAGTGGTGCACCATGCAATGGGCATGGCAGGAAGCCTCAATGGATTGAGGAAGTGAAGGGCCGCGATCGTTTTTTGAGCAAGCACTGAGTCGAACTGACGGTCTAGCACAAAGCCACTAACGGTAACCAACGGGAAATTGGGCGCGGTGTCGCGAGCGGACGGGCTTCCTTCAAGTGTGACGGCGTTGAAGTGTGGAACTGCCTGCTGCCGTGCACTTCGACGTTCAGAATGCGTGGAGAAATCCGCAGATGAGCGAACTGGTTCAGATTGCGCCCGGCGTTGCGTTCTGTAAGCGCTGGGCCCTTGATCGAGGGCCTTCCTGCTTTCACGCGCGGGCGGCGCGCGTTTCCTGACACCGCGCGCCTGCGCCTACGGCAAATTAGTGATATTGGTACGGGATGTGGTTTTCAGCCGCTCCGCCAATGGTGTGCGTCAACTGGCAACGGGACATCAAATACTGGCGCTTCTCCCGGAGCTTCTGCGCCTTGATCCTGTCGCCATACCGGCTCGCGGCTTCGGCTTTGACTTCAAGTTTTCGCAGCTTCTGTTGATAGCCGTAGCTATTGCATTGGCTTGCGAAGGCGGGCACGGCAAGCGCCATCAAGAGAAGAGTCAGGGTTATTTTTTTCATTGTTCAGAACCATCCCAAAAAATCTGAGTGAATGATTTGCAGGGAAGGAATCGCGCTATCAGACCGACGCCTCCCACGCGAACCTATCGTCGCGAAATCGACTCATCGGAACAATCAGATACGTCTGAAAGAAAGTCAAAGATAGACAAAGACAGTCTCGAATGCGGGTGTAAGCGCGCGACGAGTCCTGATTTTTCACGAAAAGGAAGACTGCACTCGATTAGACGGATTCAAATCCGACAAAGTCGTGCCGTGTGGCACCCAATGAGGACTTCTACAAAAATCCTACGCAGAATCTAATTCCGAGGTGCCACCGACGGCGATCGGGTGTGGGGATCGAAAGCCGCTTAAGCGGCTGCAGTCCCGTCTGTCGATCGCCGCTGGGAGCCTGAGACAGTCGCAGACGGAACCGTCGCTCACGATGCTGGCGAAGCGGTGCGGCATCGAAGGATTTATTCGCGGAATGTCTAATGTCAGCGCGGAGCACCGCCAAGGCCGCAGTCGCTTAGAGCCAGTCAGCGCGTACGCGGACTTCGCCGCTGGCCGAAACGGTACCAAACCAGGGCGCGCCTGACGTGTCGGTCGCGAGTTGCTTTGGATCGAGCGGGAAGCGCAGGTCCATATCGAGGGCCCCCTCGTACGCGAATGCGCCGCCGAGGGTCTCGCGCCACCTTAGCGTGGCGACGTCATACACGGTGCCGGCGCAATTGTCCGGGCGATCGTCGAGCCCGGTGCCGTCATAAAAGCGAACGATTGACGGCACTGCAACCACTGTTGCACCACTCTTGTCGACGAATTTGCAACGTGGCCCGTCGGCGGTTTGCACACTGGGCGCGAGCACGTCTACCGACACCTTGGTCGCCTTCGACGCGCCATACTGGCGGATTGTGAGCGGCACGACGATCTCCGCATCCTGGCCGATCGAACCGGAATATTTGCCCATCGCGGCGGGGTCGCGCTCGTCGATCGCGACGCCGAATGTGAGACGTTTCAGTTCCGTATCTTCGAAAAAGGACACCCGCATGTCGACGGCCGTTCCACCGGTAGATTGCACGATCGCGCCGATGGTTTCGCCGAGCGGCTTCGCTTCGGCGTCGCCCAGCAGCGAATCCAGCAGATTCGACGTGACCACCAGTTTCGTTGTGCCTAAGGCAGTCGCAGAGACCTTCGACAACTTCTGCCCGCCAGCCGTCTTGAACCATACGTCGGATTGCTGAGAAGGCGGTACGATGAACGAAATGTTATCCATCGTGGCCGTGGAGTTGGCGGATATCGGGCATTCCATGTTGCCGTCCGTGATACGGCATACGGGCGGAACGGATACGAGCATTTTGCCGTTCGACACGCTGATGGTGCCGCTGATCGGTGACAGCGTGAGCGTCCGGGAGGCGGTTGGCGTCACCGTCGTTCTGTAAATGAACTGGCTGGAGTATCCGCAAAGGCCCATGTTCGAGAAGTTTCCATTCAACCACCAATCCGAAAGCTGCTGACCGCGGTCTCCAAGTATGACAGAGGAGTAGAACATATGCGCACCGAACGTCATCGGTGACTGGTTCAGGAAGGCGTCCGCCACCATCTTTCTGGCGGTCTGATCTTGCACTTGAGTACCCGGCCCGCGAACGAACTGCCCCAGCGAGTTGCTGGTTTGCTGCGTAAATTGATCAATTGACGCGATTTGCATGCCGTTGATGATGTAGTCCGCGCTGAGACGATTCAGTGTGTTCTTGCCCGAATAGGGAAGATTGGGGAAGCGCACATCCTGGCTATTCGGAACAACGATCGAGCGCAAGCCGCCGCTCGCCGACAGCCATGCGCCGACAGCGACGTCCGGGAAAGAGTCCCAGGTGGTCGCTTCCTTGAAGATGATTGCCAGCTGCGTCAGTTGCGGATTCGTTTTGTGAATGCGCCCGACGAGTGCACCCGTCGTACCAGCGGGAATGTCAGGCAAATAAAGATAATCGCCCACCTCAATCACTAACGGCGCATAAGAGTGGTCCGAAATCGTCGGCGAACGGCTGCACGGAACGCTGAACGGGTCATCGGCCGCGGCATTTGCAGAGACAGCATGACCGAGCGCCAGCGCGCCGCTCAAGCAAAAGCGAATCGCAGCGCGTAGAAAAAGTGGTTTGAGATTTGACATTTCAATGCAATGGCGAGGAGAGGAGTAGACACATTCGGTGGAGCGCACATGATTTATTGCCGCCATCCGGATTCAGGTCGACACGCAACGCACGTTCGACCACGAGCGGTTGAGCGGAGGGGGCCGCGATGAGGACCGGATAACCGAGTCGTCCCGCTAATCACACGCAAAATGGCTTTCGTATGCTAACGGAGGGGCGCGCGATCAGAATATGAGAACCGTCCTAAATGCATTCCGCAGAGATCCGCGCCATGCCCGCTCGGCCTGCCGGCGGAGTCGGGGAAGGTCTCGACGATAGCTGCTGAATCGTTGCGAGAGAACGCACGGAGCGTACGCCTTCCGCGCTCGCGCTACTGGAGCGTCGATCAGATGTATCAGTCTGCGATTGAGCGCGAGGCCGTGTGAATGTTCTCGCGCGGACTACCGCGACGCGTTCGTTCGCGCCCGGATCCGTGCGGACCGGCCGTTGTGCAATGGCACCTGCAGGCGTCGGGCATGTCTTCTGGCTTGACGATCCGTAGAGACCGCGCATACGGCGCGGCACTCATGTTGCATACCGGCATCTTGTCCGCCCTCGAGCGACGCACGCCTGGAACCGGCCGAGGCGTATCGCACCCATCGCCGTGTGGCGCCATTCAGCGCAGGTGAAAACACACGCGGACGTGTTTCGGCAGCGCGTTGCGGGTGCGCCGCGAAATGCACCGACCATCGTGGTCGTGATGCGTGTTGTCTTCGGTTCCGGCGCACCTGCCGGTTTCGCACGTCCAAATCATCGCGTCCTCGGAAAACCTTTTTCTGTTGGCTTACTTGCCGGAGAGGGATGCGCTCGGGTGTGACTGTCATCCGTCAGCACGGGCGCCGGGCCGCATGAGTGTGTGCCGTTCGAAGCGGGTCAAGGATTTTTTAGGCCCATTCTTATATTACATTGGCCTTTCAATTGAAATAATTCGTTTCGCCGCCGTGATCTGGCAAACCCATTGAACCGGCAGTTGGTAGGACGGGCGGTCCAGAAGCATCCCCGGGTATGGGATGTCGTCTGGTCATCCAAGTTAATTGATGAACACCTTTGAGAGATCGATATGAAGAAAACTGCATTCCGCCTCGCAGTGGCATCCGCACTCGCAGTCGCGTTCGCTGTTCCGGCCATCGCCGCAACCGTGGGCCCGGAAGAAGCACGCGTGAAGTGGACGGCATCCGTTGTCAAGAAGTCCGACGTGACGCTGAGCGTCTTCGCGGAAGGTAGCACGACGCTCGATTTCGAGTGGAACCCGTCGAGCGAAGCATTCTCGACGCAGGACCGCACGCTGACCGTTCTCGCGGCGGGTTACGAAGGCGGCACGGGCTACAAGATCCAGGCGCAAGTCACGAAGAACACGCTGAATGCCGTTGCAGGTGGCGTGAAGGATTCGCTGAAGGTCGGCGTCGATCTCGGTGGCGTCGAGCTGAGCGAAACCCTCACCGACATCCTGTCGGGCACCGGCGGTGACGCGGCGCCGTCGATCGCGGCAAATGGCCTGCAGAACATGAATCTGTCGAAGGTCGGCCCGAACAAGACGCCGAACGGCTCGTACCACCAGGCGAATGGCGTGCCGGTGAAGTTCTCGATCGCAGAAGGCACCGACAAGGACGGAAACGCGCTGACTGGCACAGGTCTGTCTGGCGTCTCCGACGGCCGTTACAACGGCGACGTCGAAGTGCGTTTCGTCGCGAGCTGGGAAACGCCGACCGCGTAAGTTGCGCCGAATGCCTGCGTAGATTCGGTCGAAGCAGGCATTGACTCCGGTAATGCCGGACCTCGCGGTCTAGGGGTTCGGCATTTTCTTTTTCTTTTCTTTCGGAGGACACGATGAAGCCACTCAAACTCTTGGCGCTGGCGGCCGCGCTGATGGGCGCGCAGCATGCATCGGCCATTGGCATCGGATCGTTGACGACCGAAATGCAGGAAAACGAGTTCTACGTCGTCAAGCAGATCAAGAACGACGACTCGATAGCCAAATTCGTGTCGACGGAAGTCCAGGAGATTACCAATCCGCGGCAATTGAAGGTGCTGCATGAGCAGAAAAAGGATGTGCTGATCTCGCCCGCAACGGTGTTTCTGCCGCCGCATCGAACGGCGGACGTCAAGATCTACTACCAGGGCAAGCGGGACGACAAGGAGCGCTACTACCAGTTGTCGTTCATTGAACAGGCCGTGTCGTCGCAATCGAACATCAGTGATGGCGTCAGCTTGTCCGCGAAGCAGCGTATTCGATTGAGTTCGATCCTCGTCGTGCGCCCACGAACGATCCACTTCAAATTCGAACACGACGGCAACGGGCGTGTGAAGAACATCGGAAATACCTTCGTCCATGTCACGGCCACGGGGAAGTGCGAAGAAAAGGCCGCGACCGAACCGAAGGCGTGCAGCCGATCCACTTTCCTGCTCCCGGGCGAGTCGGGAGACATGCGAAAGGAAAAGGGCTTGGTATCCCTTCAAGGCATTGGCGTCTGGAAAGGCAGCGACTACCAGTATTTCCCGATGAATGCCGCACCGTCGAAGGTCGTAGCGAAGTAACCGAATCACGGTTATGTGACTTGGATAAACAGAGATTCAATTTGGACTGCGAATGAAAAAGTCGACAATGACAGCAATTAACGTCGCCGTATCCCTTGCGGGAGGATGGGTGTCGTCGGCTGTGCTTGCGGCGGATCATTCGGTGATGTTCGATCGGGGTGCGCGGGCAGTCGAGACACCCGAAGCTGACAGGGGGCGCGACGAGTCCGCATACGCCGTCGATGTCGACGCGATCACGGCCTCGGAATACGCATCGGTGTCCGTGCCAGCGTCGGACATGGAACCAGGCCGCGATGCTCGCTCGTTGAATCCGGAAATTGCCGATCGCGCGCCCGATCCTGCGGAGGGTGCACATGCCGATGGCACATTGGCTGCTGGTCAGTACGCCTTTCCTGACAACCTGCTCGGTGCACTCGAGCAGGGTGTCGACGTGCCCGTGCGGCTCAAGATCGATAGCGGTTCGGAGGAAGCGGGCCGGGCGACCGTCAAGTACGATGGTCGCACGCTGACGCTGGTGGACTTCAGCCTCGCGAAGATCGCCATCACGGATGCCGCGAAGCAAAGGATTGCGGATCGCTACGGCAAGCCGCTGCGCATGGTCGCGGAAACGTCGAGCGCACGCGAGGACGTATCTGACGTCCAACTGGAATTCAATCTCCGGACGTTCGAACTGGTTGCACAACTGCCGAGGGATGCCTATGCAAGCGAAGGCGCGCCGCGCTTGCATATGCTGCCCGACAGTACCGAGAAGCATCCGAGCGGTGTGCTGAACTACGACATGTCGGTCGTGAAGAACGCCAGAGCCGATGCGAACGGCTACCTCCACATGCAGTCGGTCAGCGCAATTGGTGTCAATCACGCGTATGTTGAAGGCGACATTCGCAGCGGCGACGATTTCAACCTGTATGAAGCGCGGCTGGAACGTGACTACCGCGGCGTATCGATCACGGCCGGCTATCTGAGCACATGGTCGATGAATGCGCTGGGGCAGACAACGTTCCTTCCGGGCGGGCGCTTTCTTGGCGTCAGCGCAGGCACCGCAAGCCGCTCGGAGTTGAACGACGGCTCGCTGGCGCGCACGCCAATCTTCGCGTTCATGCCTGCATCGGGTGAAGTGCAGATTCATCGCGACGGCAAGCTGATCAACGTTCAGCATCTTCCCCTCGGCAACCAGGAAATCGATACGCGCCAGTTGCCAGTCGGGACTTACCCGATTCGCGTGGACGTCGTTGTCAACGGTCGTGTGGTGTCGTCCCGCAATGAGCAAGTGTACAAGCCGAGTAATGGCGGAACCGGTGCGGACACGCAGTATCAGTTCTATGTCGGCCAGTATGTTGCGAACAACGTTGGGGGACGTGGTGCGATCAGCCGACAGCTCGTCGGCGCGAGCGGCAAGATGGCGACTCGGTTCGGCACGTTTAACGGCAGTGCATATTATTTTGACGGTCTGGCCGCCGCCGAACTGCGGTATCAACGGGGCTTCAAGCACGGTAACGTAGGCATCGACACGGGAGCGACGAGCGACGGCGGTTTTCGCGTGAATGCGAATGGCGCGGCGAACATCGGGCCTGTCGGCGCGTGGGCGAACTACATGCTGACGACGGGCAGCACCGCGAAGAACGGCGTATACAATCAGCGCACACTGAGCTTCGGTTCGAACGTGAACGTTGCGCGTATGTTCGGCTGGGCCAACAACGCGACGCTCAACGTGAGCGGCAGCGTATACGGCGGCGGTGGTCAGGACTACCGCATCGACTGGAGCCAGGACATTTACTCGAACAAATGGGTGCGCGTGATGCTCAATGGCGGCCAGATGTTCAGCCGGAATAGCGGCGGCATGGGCCGTAAGTGGAACAATGCGTTCTACGTCGGCCTGAATGCGACGTTCTCGTTCGGCGACGCAGGCATCGACTATTCGCGTTCGCTCGATACCGAGCAGATCGGCGCGCACGTCGGCTGGCGGCCGGAGCGTATCCCGGGCGTCGACTATCTGTCGGCAGGGGTCAACCGCTCGCGTTCGCTGTCGAGCGACTATGGCAATCCGTCGAGTACCCAAGCGAACCTTGGCGCGCAGGGCCACAACCGCTGGTTCGGCTGGCAAGGTAACGTGAACATCGACGATACCGGCGACGCCAGCGGCACCGCCGCGATGCAGGGCAGTGTCGGGTGGAACACGCGTGGCATCGGGTTCAACAGCAAGAAGGGCGAAAGCGGCGTGATCGTCGGCGTGGACAAGTCGGCGCGTGGCAACCTCGAGATGGTGTCCACGAATGGGGCGTTGGCGCTCGATTCGCGTTCCACGTTCGTTCCGCTTACGGGATACCGCGAACACCGCGTGACGATCCGCACGCGTCGTGACACGCCGGAAAACTTCGATATCCAGGAAGGCGACGCCAAGCTCGTGCTGTATCCGGGCAACGTCGCGTCGATGATGCCGAAGGTCCGCCGGCTGGTAACGGTGTTCGGCGTGCTGACCGAGAACGGTTTGGTGAAGCCGAACACCGAGATTCGCAACCACATCGGCAAGGCTACGACCGCGGCCGACGGCGGTTTCGTGATCGACGTCGATACCGCCTATCCGGTCATTCAATATGAGACGGGCACCGGCGGAACGTGCGAGATCGACTTTGACCTCAGCAAGGCGCAAGGCGCGCTGTGGGTTGATCAGATCGAGTGCAAACCGAAAAGCGTGGCCGATGCGCGCCCGGTTCGGCGTCGCGAAGGCTGATACCAAACCAAAATGGAGGAGACGTATCCATATGCGCGGCCGACGCAGTCGGTCGCGCGTCTATTTTTGTCGGGTAACGCGCGATGCCGGGCCGACCGGCTGAGTTGTAGCGGGTGAGATGCGTATGCGCGGACCAGTAACCAGTGAGGAATCGATTGAGGCAATTCGCAGCGTTCTTGATGTTGGTCTGGTCTTGCACCGCGCAGGCATTGTCCGTTGGCGACATGACCTATTTCATGGGGTCCGGGAAAGACTATCTCGTTCGCGAGGTCGTGAACGACAGCGACCAGACGCGCGTATACGGCGTGTCAGTGGAGGAAAGTGCTCCGCCGTATGGCGACGTCGCGACCTGGAAGCCGAACGGCGGCGATCTGATGTACGCACCGAAGCAGCTCGTGTTACGCCCGAACAAGAGTGGGTGGTTGCGTCTCTATTTCAAAGGTGTAAGTGACGACTCGCCACGCTATTTTCGCGTGACGTTCCGCGAGGAGCGCGCGGTTTCGATCGATACAAATGCGGTCAAGGTGAAACCGCGTCTCGAGTTGCAGACAATCCTGGTCGTGCAGCCGAGGTCGCCAAGGCAGGCTTATCGGGTCGATGGGACGCTATTCGTTAATACGGGGAACACGGTCATGCTGGCAACCGCGCATGGGGAATGTGCGCTTTTGATTGACTGCATGCGAGACCGCTATTTGTCGCCTGGTGAATCACTCGATCTGGCCGGGCTGAATCCAGTGGGCGGCCCGGTCAGGGTCGTTTTGGCAAACGGGACCGACACGCATGAAGTGAAAGTGGTGCCGGTGAATTAATTTTCCCCGTGGCGCGATGTATTCGAACCCATCGGCGCGGGTGCGATAGGCGCGCCTGTTCACGCGCTCGGTTCTTCAGGGTTGAAGAAGCATTCCATTGCGGCGTTGTCCCCAAGAATCGCCTCGACGGCTCATGCCAAATGCAATGCCCTCTTGCCTGAGTAGCGATCTTGAAAGCAGATCGGCTCCGGCATCACGCCGCCGTACAACTGACGCCTTGGCTAGCGTCAAGAGGCACCGGGCGCGACAGAGGGGCGCCTTTGCCCCCTGAACAAGGCTTGGTCCCGGACGCAGCGCTCCCATCACAAGAAGCCGCATCGGATTGCGGCTCATCGATTCCAATTTCACATTCCGATTAACCCGCGATGGATAGCAACAACAGCAACGCCGCAGTACCTCGAGCAAAGCAAGTAGCCGTCGTCCCGGTGAACCTGATCCAACCCGCCGACGTGGGGCAGAGCATCAGTGCCTTCGACGACTGGCTGATCAGCATCAGCGACGGCACGATCTCGCTGGAACGTATCTCCACCATGGCCGGTGCGCTGCCGGTGTTGGGCAACATCCTCGCGCTGGCGGACGTGTTCGGCGATATCGTCACCCTCGCGAAGAGTAAAGAGCGCCATACGCTCGATTGGGTGAGCCTGGGCATCAACCTGATGGGCGTGGTGCCCTTGCCTGGCACAGCGGCTGCCCGCATGAGCCTGCGTCCCGGCTTGTTCCTCGTGCGTCAGGAGTTGCGCAAGAGCGGCAAGCAACTGGTCGGCGAGGCGATGCTCACGGTGCTCGCTACCAGTTTGAACGCCAGCATCAAGGGCAGCCTGGAAGACTTCGTGACGAGGGCACGGGCCGAGTTGTCCGGCTTCATCGAAGCGGCCGCCCAGTATGGAGAGGCGCTGATCGTTGACCTGGCCAACGGCCTGGACGCGATCGTGCTGAGCGAGCTGGACGCCGAGGGCAATCTCAAGGCTGCGAAGGCGGAACTGTTCGAGGCCACGGGCAAACTCTGGCGTGACCCGCTCGGCGTATTCACCAATGTGTACGGCGCCGCCACGCAATTCCAGGCGGGCGTGGCCAAGGCCAGCCTCAACCTGGCGACAATGGCGATACCGAAGCGCGCCTGCGATGCAGTGCTGCGGGAGACCGCAGCACTTCGTCGGCTGTCGCCCGAACTCGGTCGGCAGATTCGCCGTCTGGCCGACGAAAACGTTGAGCAGAGCATCGGCTGGATCATCGCGGGCCTGGCCCGCGCCGTGCTCGCCCGCAGACCCGGCCGGGGACATGGCGCCAACGTCAAGTCGGGCACCACCAGCATCAGCAAGGCCAGCCACCCGGGGCAGCCGCTGGAGCCGCGCCCCGTCGAACGTAGGGCCCAGGGCGATGCCAAGCCCCAGAAAAACGGCACGTGTGTCGGCACCTGCGGCAGCATCAGCTTCGCCATGGGCAGCGAGACCATCGCGCATACCGACTTCGCCTTGCCGGGTCCGTTCCCCATTGAATGGACCCGCACCTACCGCTCCAGCCTGGGCGCTTTCGACGATGGCGCACTGGGCGCGCGCTGGATCACGCCATACACCACGCGCTTCGACGTGGTGGGCGAAGGCCTGCGCTACCACGGCGCCGACGGGCGCAGCCACGACTACCCGCTGCCCAAGGTCGGACAGTTCCATGAAGATCGCATCGAAGACCTCACGCTGGTTCGTGTACGCGATCACGAGTTGGTGCTGTGTCGTGGCTACGAACGCCGCGAGACTTACCAGCGCCACGGCGACCGCTTCCTGCTGGTGCGGATCGAACTGCGCGGCGGCGCCGGCCTGCTGCTCGGCTACGACCACCGCGTTGGCAATCGCGCGGTGCTGTCGGATCTGATCACCTACCAGGACGATCCCAGTCAGCCGCATACCCACCTGGGCACTCTGGTGGACGAGGCTGGCCGCATCACCGGCCTGTGGCTGATGGGCGAGGACGAACCCCTGCGCCGCCTGAGCCTGTACCGCTATGACGAAGCGGGCGACCTCACGCTGGCACAAGACGAGAATGCCGCCGCGTGGACCTACCAGTACCAGCACCACCTAATTACCCGTTACACGGACCGCACCGGCCGCGGCATGAACCTGGTGTGGCTGGGAGAGGGCGCGGATGCCAAAGCGGTGCGCGAGTGGGCCGACGACGGCAGCTTCGACACCCGCCTGGAGTGGGACGAGAACATCCGCCTCACCTACGTCACCGATGCCCATGGCCAGGAGACCTGGCACTACTACGATCACCTCGGCTACACGTACCGCATCATCCATCCCGATCAGCGTGAGGAATGGCTGTTCCGCGATGGGGCGAAGAACGTCGTCCAGCATATCCACCCGGACGGCAGCGAGGACTGCTACGCCTATGACGAGAACGGCAACCTGCTGGAGCACATCCGTGCGGACGGCACCACCGTGCATTACGCGTGGGATAGCAAAGACCAGCTCATCAAGATCAGCGACGCCGAGGGCGGCCTCTGGCTGCGCGACTACGATACCCGCGGCCGCCTGACGGAGGCCATCGACCCGCTGGGCAACAAGACCGAGTACGCGTACAACCTGATGGGCCTGCCGATCGGCATCACCGATGCCAGCGGCAAGACCAGGCAGCTCGAGTACAACAGCAGCGGCCAGATCACTCGCTACGTGGACTGCTCGGCCAAGGCCAGCGAATGGGCCTACGACGCGCGCGGCCAGCTTGTGCAGTTCACCGACGCCGCTGGGCAGGTCACCCGCTACCGCCACGAGGCCGGCCAGCTCGCCGCCATCCGCTACCCGGACGATACCGAAGAGCACTTCGAGCGCGACGCAGAGGGCCGGCTGCTGACTCACATCGATGCGCTGGGCCGGCGCACCGAATGGGACTACACCGAGGCCGGGCTGCTGGCCAAGCGGATGGACGCCGCCGGCCAGTCCCTGCGCTATCAGTGGGACAAGCTCGGCCAGCTCACCGCGCTGCGCAACGAGAACGGGCGCGATGCCGAGTTCCACTACGACCCGGTGGGCCGCCTGCTGGCGGAAACCGGCTTCGACGGTGCCATCACGCGCTACGAGTACGAGGAGGGGACCGGCAAACTGGCGCGCGCCATCGATGGGCAGCGCATCACCGCCTACGCCTTCGATTCGATGGGCCGCCTCACCGAGCGGCGCGCTGCGCTGCAAACCGGCGACGCAGCCCCGCGCAAGGCCGACTGGCAGATCGAGCGCTTCGCCTACGACCTCAACGGCAATCTGGCGCTGGCCAGCAACGCCGACAGCCGCCTGCAATGGTTCCACGACCCGGCCGGCAACCTGGTGCGCGAGCACCAGCACTACACTCGCCTGGGCAAGCCGCTGGTCGGGGTGTGGCAGCACGAATACGATGCGCTCAACCAGCGTATTGCCACCGTGCGCCCGGACGGCCACCGTGTCAGCTGGTTCACCTACGGCAGTGGCCACCTGCTGGCGCTGCAGCTCGACGAGCGCGAGCTGGTCAGCTACGCGCGTGACGACCTGCACCGCGAAGTCGCGCGCCTGCAAGGCAACCGCCTGCTGCAAACGCAGCAGTGGGACGCCATGGGGCGGCTCAGCGAGCAGGTGCTGACGCGCGACACGCCTGCGCCCACACACACCGCAGGTGGCAACCGCCTGCTGGTGCGCCGCTACCGCTACGACGCCAGCGGCCAGCTCACCGACATCAACGACACGCGGCGCGGCCAGCTCGCCTACCGCTACGATCCGGTGGGCCGCCTGCTCGAAGCGCAAAGCCGGCTCGGTCATGAGACGTTTGACTTCGACCCGGCGAGCAACCTCATCGACCCGGCCGAGCAGCGCGAAGCCGAGCGCCAGCGCATGCCGCGCATCAAGGCGCTGGACAACCTGCTCAAACAATACGCCGGCACCCACTACCAGTACGACACGCGCGGCAACCTCACGCAGCGTTGGCACAACGGTAAGGAAGGCCGCTTCACCTGGGACCTGTTTGACCGCCTGACGCACTACGAAGACGAGCGCCTGAAGGTCGACTACACCTACGACGCGCTTGGGCGGCGCTTGTCCAAGCACAGCCAGGCGCACTACGAGGAAAGAAGGGAAGCGGGGCCACACTGGAACCGCGCCGAGCGTGTGAAGCGCAACCGCGCGCTGCAATGCGGTTTCACGCTATATGGCTGGGACGGCGACACGCTGGCGTGGGAGAGCAAGATCGCCGACGAGGACGGCTTCGGCGCACGCACCACGCACTACGTCTACGAGCCGGGCAGCTTCGTACCGGTGGCGCAGGCAGTGCGCGACGACGCCATCGAATTGCTGGACCAGCCCGAGTATGGCGATTACTACCGGCAGGATGAAGACCCGCTGTGGGGCGCGCCGCCGCCCGCACCAGCCATCGACAGCCTGGCGTGGTACCAGTGCGATCACCTTGGCACGCCGCAGGAGCTGACTGATGAGCACAGCGAGATTGCGTGGAGCGCGGAGTACCGCGCGTGGGGTGTCGCGCAGGAGGCGATCCGCAAGGCGTCGGGGAAGGCACCGATCGCCAACCCCATCCGCTTCCAGGGGCAGTACCATGACCACGAGTCGGGGCTGCACTACAACCGGTATCGGTACTACGATCCGGAGGTGGGGAGGTTTGTATCGAAAGACCCGATTGGACTCGCCGGCGGCATCAACGTCTGGCAGTACGCGCCGAATCCGGTGCAGTGGGTCGATCCGTTAGGGCTCGCTACAGTTTCGAACGCGCCTGATTTCGATACAGCTAGACGAGAGGCGTTTGAAAAGGCGGGAATGACGAATCCGGAGAACGTTACGTTTTCGAAAGTGGATCCTGTAACAGGTACTGTCGTTGAGTTCAAAGGGGCAGGTGGTGCGAAAGTTGCATATGACGCGCCCCATGCTGATATGGACTCGGTGCAAGGCCACGACAAACCCCACGTTGGATGGCAGACTGCTGGCAAACGAGGATGCGGCTGCCAGCGCGGAAATATTACTTATGAGGGACCGCAGCATCCTCATAGGCCTGACCAGAAACTTTGAGGAGGCGTCTGGTAATGGAAGATCTTGATGGCGACGACTTCAAGGCTGAACTGTCTATTGCGCTGAATAATTGCGGCCTGAGCGGTCAGCAGCCGGGTAATAGGGCGGAATTATTGGAAAAAATCAAAAGCACATTTTTTGACGGGAATCCGCGTGCTTGGTGGACAAATTTCAAAGTCAAGCCAACTATATTGCGGTATGAAGACGATAGCGGATACTTGCATCTCGCTGAGTTGGCTCCTTCGTCGGCGCGAAACGTGTGGTTTGTAGTGGATGAGGGTAGCGAGGAAAAATTTATCTTCGATGCTCCAATTGAGGCGATATCAGGAATTATAAAAGAATGTCGGTTCTTTGAGTATTATGTAGTTCCCAAGGACTTTTCTTGGGTGCTTGCGGAAAATGATCACGGGGACTTGTTGTTCGTAACCGGCAAGACCGGCGCAGTACCACGATGACAAAGGTGGCAAATTTAACCGCAATGACAGGATTGCTCAAACTGGCGCAATCGAGTGGGTGCAAGAAATGATGCAATCAGCGCTAGCTCAGGTGAATCCGTGATGATACGTGTACGGCTTGTGACCCGATCCATACTTGCCAATCGTCGAGCAAAGTTGAAATGCCTTGCTACACAAGGCTCAACGACGCGTCATTCACAGAGTGATACCACTATGACGCGGAGTGCAATCTGCATCGCGGCAAGAGATTGTCGCGGCTGAACGGTGAGCGGCGGAGGATAGCGGCAAGTAGACGGGGCTGCACTGTAACCGGAATCGGTACTACGATCCGAATAGTGGGCGGTTTGTTAGCAAGGACCCGATTGGATATGCGGGGGGACATAACCTATTCCAATATGCGCCCAATCCGGTGCAGTGGATTGATCCGCTCGGGTTGGCACGTACGTCAAGCGGTGGAGCGGGAAGAAAACCTACATCTAACAAGCCCAATCAGAACTCCAAATGTCCTTGCAGGAAAGCGTGGGAGGTCACCCGCTACGACCGAATTTGTGAGGCGATGCTGAACGGAACGCGTGTAAAGTATTTCCTTGATCCGAAGACGAAGCAATGGTGGTCCGCCGACACAGAGGGGCACGGAGGTTCTGCATGGAAAGTTATGGAAGAGCAGGGGGGCAATCTTGTTCATTTCCGCGATGCCGACATCTATGGTGACTTTATGGGAAAGCATAAAGGCGAGACAGGAAAAACAATGTCGATGAAGGACATGAAGTGTCGAGATGCTAGGAGTGAACGATGATGAAAATTCAAACCGCAGAAGAATTCAAGAGATGTGCGGAAAGTGATGAAGACGTTAAATTTTCAAAAACTCAATGGTCGGCATCTGATGATGTGTGGTTTTCTGTCTTGGAAAAATACCCAGAACTTTCTCGGAGTGTGGCTTTTAATAATACGATTTCCATGAGTGTTCTGGATCGTTTGTCGGTGAGCGGCGACTGGATGACGCGCTGTGATGTAGCAATGAAAAGAAGGATAAGCCGAGGTATATTTGAAAGATTATCGGTTGATCTTGAGTCGGCTGTTCGTAAAAGAATAGCTCTTAATCCGAAAGTTCCAGGGGATATATTGGCTCGTCTTGCCAATGACGCTGACGAATCGGTCGCAGAGGTTGCAAAAGAGCGGTTGGGATCGTAGACGGAAGTAGGCTGTCGTGATAGTCGATCTATAGGTACGATTGAGTGGTCGGTTGAATTTCTCAACTATCGAGCCAATATCTAATTGGCTTGCTGTACAAGGCTCGGCGGCAGGTCGGCAACGAGTGATACCGCTACAACGAAGGATATGATCTGCGGAGGTACAAGCGATTTGTTGACATTCAGGTCGAGGGAAGCGGCCAGTAGTCGGGGCTGTAAGGCAGACTGAACATCTGGCAGTACGCGCCGAACCCGGAGCAGTGGATCGATCCGCTCGGGTTGAGATGCGATAGCCCAGCAGAAAAGCTCCGACGAAAACTCTCAGCGCTTGAAGGAGTGCAAGCGACCGCAGATCGAGTGCGTCCCTTGCCCGACGGGCGTATTCGGCATTACGACAAGGAAGCGTTAGCGAGAACGCAGGGCCCAACGAGAGGGCGTTCACACGTTACGGAATGGAACCCGGGCACTGGCCAAGTACGTGTTTGGGAAGAGACGTATGATCATTCTGGAGCGGTGAATCGCGTTCACCCAAAAATGAACTATGGTGAGGTTCTAGATTTGCCGCACTACCCGCCGACGAAGGCGGATATCGATCAAGGGAAGGCAACATCGAGCGGAAGGGCAATTAATTGCCGGTGTAGGTGCTGACTATGAACCAACGCGATGAAAAACTAAGGCTGGTAAGGGAAATAATCGAGTTCATAGAAACTCAACCTTATGATCCGGAGATCTGTGCTCGATATGTCTACGTCAAATCGCTTGACGCGAGAGCATATCGTTATAGCGACAAGAGACTGAATGTGCTACTCGACGCCATTGGTGGAATGAGCGCTGGAGAAGAGTTCTTCTATTCAAAGGATGAACTGCTAGAAATGCTGAAGTTGTACTTATCCGAAATGCAGTAAGGACCAAGGGCCGCAGTTGCGGCCCTTGTCGTTATCGAGGTTGGCGGTGATCCGGGCCGATGGTGATCTGCTCGGCTTGCGTTACAGCGGGAGCGATCTGAGCGGCGGTAATGGTGAGCTTGCCGCGTTCGACGTGAATGCGGAGCTTCTGTCCGGCGTGGACGCCTGCATCGTGGATCAACCAACGCGATAAATTTTGCCTTCCGCAAGGCCCGGGCAGTGTCAGGTAGACCGGGCCGGAAAGCTTTTTTAGCACCCTGAACACCGAGCGCGTGAACCGACGCGTCTATCGCGCCCGTGACGAAGCGCGTGCCGATGTGTTTGACTATATCGAGCGCTTCTACAATCTGCACCGTCGGCATTCAACGCTGAACTTTCTTAGCCCGGTTCAGTTCGAGCAACGCAATACAGGCTAGTGAACCCTTCCGGGAGAACGGCGGAAGGCCGGGTCATTTACGCCTTGATTGCTAACAGTCCTCCGCGAAGCCGTGGCGCGGGTGACGTCGCCTTCCATTTTTAGGACAATTCTTATGTTGCGGCGTCACTTTGTAATACAGAATCCCCACTAAACAATGCGCGCAACAACGCGCACGACCGTTGACAAGTTCGCGCGCGATGTACCTTTCAAACCTTCTTCAAGCCTTCTATATGTGGGTGTTGCATTCTCAGGGTCTCCCATACGTAACACCTGAGCCGGCAGCGGCGTGGTGATCCGACGTCCATCCTGCGGGATTCTGACGGCGACACCTGAACGAGAAGCAAATTGTCGGGCTTTGTGCGATGCGTCGCCTGAGTCAAAGTCCCGCTCGCGACGCCGCGGCGGCTCGCGATTCATCCCATCAGCATCGTCACATATCTAAGCTGCATCGATCATGAAAAACATACGCGCTTCGCGCTGGACCCAATGGTGTTCGCTCTGTCGTGTATTGCTTCCGGTTGTCTGCGTGGTCCTGCTGCCTGGCGCGGTTGCGTCAACGTTTTGGCAGAAACCGATCTTCACCGATGAAGAGCTGCGATGGATCGACGCACACCCGATCGTTCATATAGCAGTCGAGTCGAACTGGAGTCCTATCGAATATGTACGCAACGGACAGCATGCTGGTGTTGTCGCCGGTTACCTGAACGCGATTTCGAAAATGACCGGACTCACGTTCGACACGGTGCCTGGGACGGAATGGGGCCGTGCGTACGACGCGCTCGCTACCGGCAAGGTGGATTTGCTGCCGGGTGTGTGGCGAGAGTTGGTATCTGACCGTGTCGGCAGCGACGCACTAGTCAGTATACCTTATCTGGTAGGACGGATGACCGCCGTGACACGTGACAATTCCGCGATGGTTTTCAGTCTGAAGCGGCTCGAAGGCCGGCGCGTCGCGATCAAGGGGCGAGGCGCGATCGAATACTTCACCCGTCATAGCGGTGTCGCGCTCGACGTGCTGACGTTCGACACCGAGGAACTCGCACTTGCTGCGGTGGCCAACGGCGAAGCCGACGCCGCGCTTGGCATCGACGTCACGATCCTGCCGATCGTTCGCCGGCAATTCCCGGGGCAGCTTTACATGTCCGGCATGCTGGCGGATCGCCCCGTGTCGTTGGCCATGCTCACGCGCGCCGATCTGCCGATTCTGGCGTCGATCATCGACAAGTCGCTTGCAGCGATTCCGGTGAGCAAAACCGCTGCGATCACGCAGGACTGGGTTGAACTCGGCGACAACGGCAAGCCGACACTACGCTCAATCCTGCATGATCGCGCGCCGCAGGTGGTCGCGATTGCTGCAACGTTGCTGATATTCGCGTTGTTCGCCTATCTCTACTGGAAATCCCGCGCGGCGGCGATTCGCAGCAAGCTGGACAAGACGATGTTCCTCGCGTTCGTGAGCCACGAGATCCGCACGCCGATGCAGACTGTTCTGTCGTCGCTTGATTTTCTGCGTCGCTCGCATTTGCCGCCACGACAGGCCGATCGCGCGGATGCTGCCGTGTCCGCGTCAGAAACGCTCTTGGCGCTGCTGGACGACATCCTGGAATACACCCGCCTCGAGTCGAGCAAGGTGACGTTTGCCGCGCAGGCAGTGGAGCTCGAGTCCTGGGCCCGAGAAACCGTCGATATGGTGCGCTGGCGTGCCGAATCCAAGGGGATCTCGATGACGCTAGACATCGAGATCCCTCCGGCGCTGCATGTCGAGATCGATCCGGTTCGCGTGCGCCAGATCGTGCTGAACCTGTTAGTCAATGCAATCAACTTCACGGATGACGGCACCGTTACGTTGCGTGTTCGCATTTCCGCGACCCGCCGACGGCGAAACAGGACGCTGCTTCTGGAAGTCGGCCACACGGGAGTTGGCATTGCTGCGGATCAATTCAAGCATCTGTTCGATGCGTATTGGCAAGATGATCGTGCTTCACGTTCCGGCGGAGTCGGCAGCGGGCTCGGCCTCGCGATCTGCCGTAAGCTCGTCGAGTTAATGCGTGGAACGATTACGGTCAGCAGTACACCGCGTGTCGAGACCGTCTTCTCGGTCAAGCTGCCGGCTGCAGTCACGGATAACGCGCCGTCGGCACAGTCAACCGCGTGGGCGCCGGTGAGCCCACCAGCATCCGCCGCCCAATCATGCCGGAAAGTACCGTACATCCTGATCGTCGATGATAACGAAGCCGTACGGGACTCGCTGCAGGATCAATGCGAGGCGCTGGGCTGCGTCGGCATCATCGCTGACTCGGGGGAGGCCGCGTTGCAGCAGCTCGCACGCACGCATGTCGACATGGTGCTGCTGGATTGCAATCTCCCAGACGTAGATGGCTGCGCGCTCGTACGCGCGATCCGTCAACGCGAGTCTGCAAGAAAGGGGCGATACGTTCCGATCATCGTCATATCGGCAAATACCGGCGACGCGCACAAGGTGCGTTGCTTCGAGAGCGGCATGGATGGGGTGCTCGGCAAGCCGCTGCGACTCGAAGCGTTGCGACAGATGATCGCGATGTGGTGCCCCGCGTATGCGGGTGTTGCACCGGATCAGGCGGCAGCCACATAGGCTTATGTGCGCGTGCTGCAGGGCCTGGATTGGCCTGAATCCGGCGTAGCCGTCTCGATGCGATGCTGGCGTAACAAATCATCATGAAGCGGGCCGACATTGCCAGGAATCGCGTCGGACACGGCCTCCAGCATGCGCTCGAGCTCGGCTGCCAGGTTACTCGTCCCCGCATGCCCGGCAATCGCGGCTGCCCCTTTGATTCTATGCGCCATATAGCGCGCCTTGTCAGCATCGCCGGCCGAGAGCGCGGTGCTCAGAGCCGCCAGATCCGCGTCGATGCTTTGACGGTAGATCTCTGAGAATTCCCGACCTGCTATTGGGGTTGGTTCGACAGGCGGCTGGTGCCTGTCACGCTTGCTTGCCGGGCACCAAAGATCGATCATCTGCCGCAACGCTTCGAGCCGCAGCGGCTTGCCGAGCACCCCATCCATTCCGCTGTCGAAGCAGCGCTCACGATGTGCATCTTCCGTCGACGCCGAGATCGCGATAATCGGTGTGCGCGCCTGTCCGCGTTGCTGCTCGCTGGCGCGCATGCGCTGTGCAACCGTGTAGCCGTCGAAGTCCGGCAGATTGCAATCGAGCAGCACCATGTCGTACTGAGTGCGCTCGAACCGATCGAGCGCTTGCGCGCCGTTGCCGGCGATGGCCGAACGGCACGCGAGCGCATCAAGTTGATGCTGGATCGCATGTTGAACCGCTTCGTGATCGTCGACGATGAGGATCATCGGATCTTCGACGACTCGCTCGGAAGCCGGCGTATCGGTCGTGTCGGGTTCGCGTGAAGGAGCCTCCGGCACGACCGCATTCCGGCCGGCTACCCATCGGGTACGTTGCGCAGGCAGGATCACGGTGAAGATCGTGCCTTTGTCGGGGCTACTGCTGACGGTAATCACTCCGTTCATGAGCTCAACCAGTTCGCGGCAGATCGACAGGCCCAGGCCGCTGCCGTTCACGCGACGGCTGCCCGGCTCCTCGACGCGCTGATAGGGCTCGAAGATGTGGCTCTGACGCGCGGGCGGGATGCCGATCCCGGTATCGCGGACTTCGATCACAAGTGAACCGGCAGTGTTCGGCTTACCTTCCAGATAGTCGACACGCAGCGAGACTGATCCCTCCGACGTAAACTTGATTGCATTGACGAGCAGATTCAACACGATCTGGCGAGTGCGGACCGGATCGATCAGCAGGGTCAAATCGGCTGGGCAGGCGAGTTCAAGCGCAAGGTTCAGTCCTTTCTCGTCGACCCTCCAGCGCACCATGTCGGCGCTGCGGCGCAACCACGCCTCAATTTGCGTTGGTTCGGGCGCGAGTGTGACGTTGTGCGATTCGAGTCGCGAGTATTCGAGCACGTCATCGAGCAGCGTCAGCAGCGATTCCGAGGCGGCAACGGCTGCATCCGCTCGACCTGCCTGTTTCGGCGTGAGCTGTGACTGCTGCAGCAGCTCGAGCGACGAAAGGATCGTGTGCATCGGCGTGCGGATCTCGTGGCTCACGAACGCGAGGAACATTGCCTTTTCGCGCTCGCTGCGAACCGCGGCGGCGCGTGCGCGCCACGAAAGGAACGCGATTGCTGCTAGCGCGAACACGGTGGCGCCGGCTGCTGTAACCTGCCAGCGTCGGTAGTAAAGGATTGAGCGCAGAGTCGGCTCGCCGTAGTCAGTCGACTCCATCCATTGGCGTGAAATCTCCTCGCCCGTGCGAGCGGGAATCGCAGCCAACGATTTATCGAGAATGGATGCGAGCAGGGGCATGTCGCTGCGGGTTGCCAGGGCCAGCGCATATGGCCTGTCCGGCAGGCCGCCCGCCAGGAACAGCCGACCCAGGAACTGTCGGCGTAGCAGCGGCATGATTGATATGTCCGTGCCGAGGGCGACATCCGCATTTCCGTCGACGACGGCAGTGAGCGCATCCTGTTCGTCGTCATAGGTCAGCAGCGTCACGGGCAGGCCGCTCTGGCGAATCGCATACTCCAGCCCGCCGTTGCCCTTGATCGCGATTCGTTTGCCGGCCAGATTGCGGGAATCGACGAACAGGTTCAGGTGTTCCGGCGCAACCACGAACATCGTGCCGACGAAGTACGGTTGGCTGACAGTGACGCCGGCGCGATACATCGACACATCTGCGCTTTTCGATACGTCGGGCACCACATCGATCTTTCCGGAGATCAGGGCGTCATGCGAGTCCGCCCATGACAGGCCGTCGACATACTCGAAGCGCAATCCGCTCACGCGCGAAATCGCATCGAGGTACGACGGCACGATGCCAACCACTTTCCCGTGGTCGCGAAATTCGAACGGGCGCCAGTGTGGATCGATTGTGGTGCGCACCACCGGATGCGCGGCAATCCACGCCTTCTCTTCGGCTGTGAATTGCGGCGAATTGCTTGCCCATCCGAACGTGGGCGTCAGCCAGACGATTGCGCTCATTAGCACGGCACATCGTTTCAAACTCAGCTTGCTCACGTTGTTCAACCAGATTGTTGGCCGGTCTGCCGTGGACGGTCCTCAGACGAGTATCGGACGCCGAGATGGCCGCAGGTAAAACCGAAAAACGAGACCGACATCATAGGTCGCGTGTTGCGGAAACGCAATGCGGCACTGCGATCGCAGGACCTGCACATTGAGTCACCAGGGTTAAAAATTGCCCCAAAAGCCGGTAAGCTACTCGAAATAATCATGGATGGCATCCCGCGACAATATCGGGGCTAGCCGTTTCGCGCCGTATACAACAACGATAGGGGTAACTATGAGGCCTGGGCACCAGCCGATCCGCGTCGTGATTCTGGACGACCATGCCATCGTCCAACTCGGGATTGCAAATTACCTGACCGAGAAGAGCTCCATCAAACTGGTAGCGAGCTTCGGCAAGTCGCGCGACCTGATTCGCTGGCTCGAAGCGAACCGCGCCGATGTGGTGCTACTCGACTACACGCTTGGTCCCGACGAGATCGACGGCCTCGATCTCGTCAAGCTCATCAATACGCGATTCCCCGATTGTCGGATGCTGATGATGTCGAGCAACGACACGTCGGCAACCGTCAACATGACGATGCGCGCAGGTGCGCTCGGTTTTTTCGGCAAGAGCGAGGATCTCGGTGAGCTCGCACGCGCGATCCGCGTCGTGGCAAGTGGTCACTCATTTCTAAGCGCCGAACTCTCGAACCGGATCAGGTGGGGCATGCCGACAGATTCGCGTGGGGCCGAACCGAGGGACGCTAGCGGTGACGATAAACCGTCGGCCGATTCTTGTTCGGCGGCGGACTTGCTGCTCAGCCCACGCGAGCATGAAGTATTGCGGTGCTTTCTTGCTGGTATGTCCGTGTCGGAGATCGCGTCGAAATTCTTCCGAAGTCCCAAGACGATCAGCGCGCAAAAGCAATCCGCATATCGTAAACTCGGTATCCGCAACGATGCCGAATTGTTCGCTTCACGCAAGTTCATCGAGAAACACTGAATCAACTCCGGTCATCGCCGCGGTCGAATATCGTTGCACACATGCGCGTGGTGGAGGAGTTGGACAGGTGACTGCGCTGCACACCTCAATGCCTCTTCTGGCGACACTATCCGATTGTTTCTATAAATTTTCTTCGGCATGACCTGAGCCGTTTCTTGTAGCCATTGGAAAGTGAGTTCTCTTTTGTCCTAGAGGCAAGGAGAACTCGATGAAGAAGCGATTTACTGACGAGCAGATCATCCGAATCTTGCGCGAGACCGAGAGCCGGGACGAGCCGGTGGAGGATCTGTGCAAGCGCCACAACATCTCGGAACAGACGTTCTATCGTTGGCGCAACAAGTTCGGCGGCATGGATGTGGCCGACGCCCGTCGGCTCAAGGATCTGGAATCGGAGAACGAGCGGCTCAAGCGCCCGATTGCCGAGCAATTACTGGTCATCGACGGCCTGAAGGAATTCAGCCGAAAAAAATGAGCACCCCAACGGGCCGGCGCGAAGCGCTGGAAGTCCTGACTCGGCGGGGTCTCTCGCAACGCAAGGCATGTGGTTATCTGGGGTGGAGCCGCCAGGTGGGCACCTATACGCTCAAGCAACCGGAGAAGGATCGGAGCCTCGGCGAGCAATTGATGGCGGCCGCGCAGGAAGTGCCGCGCTTCGGCTACTGGCGCATGTCGGCTTGGCTGGCGCTGGGCGAATCGCGCGTGCGACGAATGTGGCGAGCCTTGCAGCTCAACATTCCGCGGCGGCGGCCTCGCCGTCGTCGTTGTGGCAACGACATTCGCCTGCCCGGTGCGACACAACCGAATTCGGTCTGGAGCTACGACTTCGTGCACCGACCAACTGGTCGATGGGCGAGCGTTGAAGATGTTTTGCGTGATCGATGAATATACCCGCGAGTGCCTGGCGATCGAAGTCGGTGCCAGCCTGAGGTCGCAGGATGTCATCCTGACGCAGCCGTGCCGATGCAAAGGTGCTCGTCGAACGCCGGCGGCACTTCTACAACGAGCGACGTCCCCATAGCGCGCATCGCTACCAACCTCCCGCCACGGTCCGTCGAGCCTGGCTGGATTCCGATCATATCGACGCGAGACTCACTGCCTGATTGGTCACAAAATTCCGCCTCAGGTCATGGCGCCGCCGCGTCGAATCCGTGGCGCGAGCTCGACTGGCCGGCGATGCCGGGCCAATTCGGGCACGCGCGGTTCGGGCCGATCGTCGGCGGCGTCGAACGGCGGCCCCGCCGGACCCGGAGCGGGCGCGTTGCCGCGCTACCGGGTCGGCCCGGCCGTATCCGACTCGGCGTCGAACGATGCCCCCGCGATACGCGCGCGTTTCAGCGAGCCGGCGAGCTTCTCGATCGCATGCAGATCGAGTGCGTCGAGGTGCTCGCGCGTCGCCTGCGCGAAGGCCGCATGGTCCGGCTCGTCCGCAAACCGGCCGAGCCATTCCTCGATATCGGTGAGCCGGCCCTCGCCGGCGAGCCGGATCAGTTCGTCGAGCGCATCGTCGGACGGGCCGCGCAGGACGGGGGCGGCGGTCTCGGGTCCGGCATCGCTCGCCGGCCGAAACCGCCGGACGAGCCACGACACCGGCACGAGCGCGTGCCCGACGGCCGGCGCGACGACCGGGAACGAGAACGACGTGCCGACGCCGGGCTGGCTGGTAACGGCCAGCTCGCCGCCCATCGCGCCGACGATACGCTGTGCGATGAACAGCCCGAGCCCCGTGCCGCCGTTCACGGCCTGCACCTGCTGGTACGCGCGGAAGATGTCGCGCGTCCCGGCGATGTCGATTCCGATCCCCGTATCGGCGACCTCGAACACGAGGCGCCATGCAGCGCCTTCCCGCGACGCGCGAACCGACAGCGTGACCGTGCCGTCGCGCGTGAACTTCGATGCGTTGGACAGCAGGTTGAGCAGCACCTGCTGCAGCCGGATGCCGTCGATCGACAGCTTGCGCGGCAGCGGCGTCAGCGGCCGATAGTCGAACCGGTTGCCCTGTTGCGAACACAGCGCGACCGCATAGTCGCCGATATCGTTCAGCAGGCCGGGCAGGTCGGTCACGTCGGGGGAAATGCCGAGCGGCTGCAGTTCGGCCTTCGTGAACGTGAGCAATTCGTCGATCAGCGCGAGCTGGTAGCGGATGCTGCGGTCGATCGACCGGATCAGCCGCGCCTGGCTGCGCGTCGCGTTTTGCAGCAGCAGCTTCGCGTAGCCGTTAATCGTGGACAGTGGCGCGCGCAGGTCGTGACTGACATAGCCGAGCGTCTCGATCTTCTGCTGCATGTGCGTTCTCGCCTGCTGCAGCGCGTCGTTGAGCGCGACCGTGCGTTTCGCCACTTCATCGCGCAGGCGATCCTGTTCGGTGAGTTGCCAGTGCTCGAGCCGCTTGCGCGCGTCGGTGCGCTGGCGGCCCACGTGGTCGATCCATGCGGCCAGCACCAGCAGATGCGTGGCGAGCCCGATGATCGCGATGACGGGGTTCGGATAGAGGTCGGATTTCAGCCAGAACAGCCAGGCCGGCATCGCGTTCATACCGTCGAGCATCCGGAGCAGGATGTTGAAGGTGGCGAACGTGACGGCGATCAGCATCACGCGGCTTGTCGGCGTGCGGCGGATCACGAGCATCAGCGCGAGGCTGATGTTCACGATCCCCATCGCCGTGTTCAGCCGCAGGCAGAACCACGTGAACGTCAGCAGGTCGCCGAACGCCGCGCCGGCCATGCCGACGCATTCGAGCGCGAGGAACGCAACGTAGACCGCGCGCATCGGCATGCCGGCCTTCTCGCGGTGCGCGACCATCAGGATGAAGACGATGAAGCACGCGACCGACAGATACGCGAAGATCACCTCGCCGCGCGCCGACCACGCGTAGGCGCCGGGCCACAGATACATCGCGGTATAGCCGCGGTACGTCGCTTCGAACAGCGCCGTGCCCAGGGCCAGCACCGCCAGCACGACGAACATGCCGCTGCGCGAAAAGAAACCGATCAGCAGTGCACACCATACGAGTGCGAGCAGCCCACCGAAGAAGCCGAAGTTCCACATTGCGGCGTGAAGTTCCTGCGCGTCCCACGCGTCGCGGGTGAACGCGGCCGGCGCGAGCCGCATTTCCTTGCGCGACGTGACGCGGATCAGCACGGGCAGTCGTTCGCCCGCGCGCAGCGTCATGTCGAGCACCGGATATCGGGAAGCCGCACGGTTCGCGTTGCCGTTATCCGCCGGGAATCGGGCGGCGAGCGTCCATGCACCGCTGCGATCGACATAAAAGTCTGCGCGGTCGACGCGTGCGTCGCGAATCGCGAGCACCAGCGCGCGCTCGACGCTGTCGCGATTGGCCAGCGTTGCGCCCACCCACCACGCCGAGCGGGAAAACTCGATGTTGAAAGACGGTTGCGCTGCCGCGGGCGCGCCGCGTGCCGAACCTTCGAGCCGCGCGGCCACCTCGCCGACGGACATCGCCGCGCCCGGATCCTCGACTATCGATACCGCTTCCAGGCGCGCGGTCTGGCCGGATGGTTCCGTCGCGTCGGCGCGGGGCGCCGCGCACGCGGCCACCAGCGCCACCAGGAGCGGCAGGACGGCGAGCCAGCCGGACGCGCGGCGCCTATGCATCGCGCTGGTGTTCATGCGACGGCGGCGGCGCGTCGACCGTCGGTCGCTGGCGCCGCCAGTCGGACGGCGTGATGCCGAAGCGTTCGCGAAACGCCGTGGCGAAATTGCCTGGCGTCGAAAAGCCGATCTCCTCGGCGATGTCGCCGATCCCCATCGACGTCTCCGCGAGAAAGTGCTTCGCCGCGCGCAGTCGCGTATCGCGCAGATATTCGAACACGGTCTGGCCAAGGTGATCGCGGAACACGCGAGACAGGCGCTTTTCGTGCGTGCCGACCTGCCGAGCGAGTTCGTCGAGCGCCGGCGGATTGCGCAGTTCGCGCAGCAGGATCTCGCTCGCCGCGCGCACCAGTGCGGCGTCGGGGTGATCGGGCAGTTCGGGCAGGTGCGCAAACGGCTGGCTGCGCCGCGTGCGCTTCAGGTGATTGCGGATCCGGGCGATCACCTCGGCAGGTTCGAACGGTTTCACGATGTAGTCGAGCGCGCCGGTTTCGAGCCCGGCGATCCGATCCTCGAGATCGCCCGCGGCGGTCAGGATGATGACGGGAATGTTCTGCGTCGATGGCGTGGACCCCAGCAGCCGGCATGCGGCGAAACCGTCCATGCGCGGCATCCGCACATCCATCAGGATCAGGTCGGGTGCGATGGCCTGCGCGCGGTGATAGGCCTGCAGGCCGTCGAATGCGACGCTGATCCGGCACCGCGCGGCGCGCAGGATTTCCGTCAGGAGCCGCAGGTCGTTCGGGCGGTCGTCTACGACGAGAATGTGTGCGCCAACGAGATCCGGCGTGGCGCGGGGCGACGCCGAACTGGACGAGCGGGATGACATGGTTGCTAAAGCTTAGGGGTAGGCCGGGGCGGACTCGCTGCATCTGTGTGCGCGATTGTTGCGAAAAATTATATGCCGACAAAGATGCCGGCGGTGGGGATTCCGTCCACCGCGTGTGGGCATGTTTGACAGCGCGACGGTCTGTCGTGATCGCCGCAGCCGGGGGGCGGAAAATCGGATGGAAAAAAATTCCGATTTCGATATTAAATACTGGATTTTATTACCGATTGAATGGCATGAACATCGAATTGGCCCAGTAGATGAATTGGTGCTCTTTCTGTCGAGAAGATGGCCGGAACGGTGGTGGATCGAGTTCATCAATTCATAGTCTCCGTGATTAAGGTTTTATTTGTGGTTGATTAAAAATACTTTCACATATATCCGTTTGGCTGCATCGGATCGTATGAATGTAAATAACGTCAGCTCCAGAAAACAATTTGTCCGCTGCGGAAAAGGTTTGATCCAAGGAAGCCCTGCACACTTGGCGGGACGCGGCTGGAATCGGTTCTTCGGCATGACCCGGTTCTGCGCGAAATTTTCTGCTACTGCCGTTTTTCGGGGAATGCAGCATTCAATGTGACATTGAATGCTGGCAAATCCCAGTTTTCGGGACAACGGCGGTGCAACGAAGGTCGGCACGAGGGTAATGCGGGCTTCATCGTTCATCGAATGCACCGATATGAAAAATGATCGATGAATCATGAAGCAGATGCGAGTTTGGCACATCAGGCGACAAAAAATCGTCAAAGAAAGTCAGTAAGTTAATTCAGTGCAGGGGTCATCCGGCAGTCATCTTCCATTCTGGAAATCCGGAATGGAAGATGCGCGCCAGGATGGAAAGTGTGGGTGGGTTCGCGTCGATCGCCGGGCGGTTCGATCCTCCAGAGGCGGTTGCGCGAAACCCACTCTCGAATCAGGCGGGCACGAAAAAACATGAACATCAAAAGCATGGCAGATCAAAGCACCGGTTCTCGCGAACCGTTGTCGGCTGTCAGCGGCCGCGGGCCGGCGGCGCATGCATCTGCTCCGGGGGCCACGTGGGGGCATCCTCCCCCCGAATGACACTGCGCGGGCCGCGCTCCGGTTCGGCGCGGCATCCGTCCATCCGGCGTCTGAACGACGCCCTCTCATGAGATTCGAGGTCGCCTGAGGTTCGGCGCGACGGCGTGCGCACGCGTTCTTTCGCGGTGTGGCGCGCCGCGCGCCGCCCCGGTCCGGTGGCCCGGTTTCCGTGATTCGATAAACCGCGAGCGTTGTCGTGCCTCGTGTCGTCCGGACACGGGCCGCGTGCGGTCGCGTGCTCGCGACGTCTGTCGCGTGTGTCGTGCAGAGCCATCCGGCATTGAAGTTAGAAGTCCGAAGTAGGTTGCGGCGCGTCGCGAGGCGGGTGAAAACGGAGACGGAGACAGTCTTCGCCCGGCCGCGTTCGCTGTTGCGTCATCCAGCACATGTGAACCGAGGGAAAACAAGATGAACAAGTCGTTCAAGTCGATCTGGAACGAAGCACTGGGCGCCTGGGTCGCGGCGTCGGAGCTCGACCGCGCGCGCGGCAAGCGGGTTGCGTCGTCGAGAAGCGCGTGCACGCATGCGGCGGACGCGGGCACCGTCGCGGGCATCGCGACGAAGCCGGTGCTCTCGCCCAGGCGGCTCGTCGTGATGATGGCGGCCGCGTATCTCGGGCTGTTCCAGACCGGTGCGCATGCGCAGTATTCGGCGGGCGGCGGCTCCGCGACCGGCGGTGCCAGTTCGATCGCGATCGGTAACGGCTCGGTCGCGTCGCAGGTGAATTCGACCGCATACGGCAATCTGTCGACGGCGGCGGGCGTGTCGTCCACGGCGATCGGGCCGGGCGCACACGCGATGGGCAGCGGATCGACGGCCATCGGCATCAATGCGCAGGCAACCGGCGTCAACAGCGCGTCGATGGGCGTGCAGGCGATCGGATCCGGCGACTATTCGGTCGCGATCGGCAATCTCTCGAGCGCGACCCAAAGCGGCGGGGTGGCGATCGGCAGCGGCGCGGCCGCGACCGGCGTGTCGGCGGTCGGGCTCGGCAACAATGCGCTGGCGTCCGGCCAGTATGCGGCCGCGCTCGGTCTCGGGGCGAGCGCAGCGGGGGCGCAAAGCGTCTCGCTCGGTTACGCGTCGAATGCAACCAATACGGGCTCGGTTGCGCTCGGCAATCAGTCGACGAGTTCGGGCGCGGCCGGTGTTGCGGTGGGCAGCGGCGCGTTGGCTTCCGGAAACTCGGCCGTGGCGATGGGCGTCAACAGCGGCGCGAAGGGCGGCTCGTCGATCGCGATCGGCTGGGGCGGCACCGCCGGCGTGCCCGGCTCGGGCACGCAGTCGCTCGGCACCAGTTCGATCGCAATGGGCTCGAAAACGACGGCCGGCGCCGACAACGCGATTGCGTTCGGCCTGAGCGCCAATGCGTCGGGCCTCAGTTCGGTCGCGATGGGCGTTCAGTCGAGCGCGACGCAGCAGTTCGGCGTGGCGCTGGGCAATCTCGCGCTCGCAACAGGCATATCGGCGACGGCGCTGGGCCCCGGCGCGACGGCATCGGCCGTCAATGCGACGGCGATCGGCATCAACAGTGTCGCGGCGGCGGGTTCCACCCTGGCCCTGGGCGACAGCAATTCGGTTGCCGCCGCGGCGGGTGCGGGCTCGATCGCCGGCGGGAACAACTCGAAGGTGCTGGGCGGTATCGGTGCAGTGGCACTCGGGTTGGGCCAGACCGTGAGCGGCAACGGCGCGGTGGCAATCGGTGATCCGAGCTCCGCGATCGGCACCGGCGCGGTTACGATGGGGTCGAACAACACCGCGAACGGCGACGGCGCGGTGGCGATCGGCAATACGAACAATGCGCAGGGCACCGGCTCGATCGCGCTCGGCAATACGTCGACCGCTGCGGCAGCGGGCGCGGTGGCGTTCGGCGCGTCGGCGGTGGCGAACAATACGAACGACGTCGCGCTCGGCTCCGGGTCGGTGACGGCCGCGCCGAATCCCACCTCGACCGGCACCATCGGCGGCGTCACGTATACCTTCAACGGCGTCAATCCGACCAGCGTGGTCAGCGTCGGCGCGGTGGGCAGCGAGCGCCAGATCACCAACGTCGCCGCGGGGCGGATCAGTTCGACGAGCACCGACGCGATCAACGGCTCGCAGCTCGCCGCGACGAACGAGGCGGTGACGTCGCTGTCGACGTCGACGCTGTCCAGCATCACGTCGTTATCGACCGGGGTGTCGTCGCTATCGACGGGGCTGTCGTCGGCGAACAGTTCGATCACGTCGCTGTCCACGTCCACGTCGACGGGGATCAGTTCGCTGTCTACGGGCCTGAGCTCGACCAACAGCTCGGTGACGTCGTTGTCGACGTCCACGTCCACCGGCCTGTCGTCGGCCAATAGCGCGATCACGTCGCTGTCCACGTCGACGTCGACAGGGATCAGCTCGTTGTCTACGGGCCTGAGCTCGACCAACAGCGCCGTGACATCGTTGTCGACGTCCACCTCTACCGGCCTGTCGTCGGCCAATAGCGCGATCACGTCGTTGTCCACGTCGACGTCGACAGGGATCAGCTCGTTGTCTACGGGCCTGAGCTCGACCAACAGCGCCGTGACGTCGTTGTCGACGTCCACCTCTACCGGCCTGTCATCGGCTAATAGCGCGATCACGTCGCTGTCGACGTCGACGTCGACGGGGATCAGCTCGTTGTCTACGGGCCTGAGCTCGACCAACAGCGCCGTGACGTCGTTGTCGACGTCCACCTCTACCGGCCTGTCGTCGGCTAATAGCGCGATCACGTCGCTGTCGACGTCGACGTCGACGGGGATCAGCTCGTTGTCCACCGGCCTGAGTTCGACGAACAGCACGGTGACGTCGCTGTCTACCTCAACGTCGACGGGCATCAGCTCGTTGTCGACCGGCCTGAGTTCGACGAACAGCACGGTGACGTCGCTGTCAACCTCAACGTCGACGGGCATCAGCTCGTTGTCGACCGGCTTGAGTTCGACGAACAGCACGGTCATGTCGCTGTCGACGTCCACCTCGACCGGCATCAGTTCGCTGTCTACCGGCCTGAGCTCGACGAACAGCACGATCACGTCGTTGTCGACGTCCGCGTCGACCGCCGTCGGCTCGCTGTCGACCGGCCTGTCCAGCACCAACAGCAACCTGACGTCGCTGTCGACCGCGACGTCGACGGGCATCAGTTCGCTGTCGACCGGCCTCAGTTCGATCGCATCGAACAACGGCAACCTCGGCAACAGCACGGCTGGAGCGCTCGGCGGCGGCGCGACCTACAACCCGACGACCGGCACGATCTCGGCGCCGTCCTACGTGACCTACAACAGCGACGGCTCGACGACGGTCAACAACAACGTCGGCTCGGCGATCGACAACATCAACGCGAACGGCATCAAGTATTTCCACGCGAACTCGACCGCACCGGACAGCCAGGCGCTCGGCGTCGACAGCGTGGCGATCGGGCCGAATGCGATCTCGCGGGTGGACGGCGGCATCGCGCTCGGCTCGGGTTCGGTGTCCGATCGTCCGATCGTGCAGTCGTCCGGGTTCCTGCGCAACGGCAGCACGTCGATTCCGTTCGATACGACCGACGAGAAGCTGCTCGGCGCGGTGTCGCTCGGCGATGCGACGGGCAAGTCCTATCGCCAGATCACCAATGTCGCGGATGGCACGGGGCAACACGATGCAGTAACGGTGCGGCAACTGACCGGCGCGTTGCAGTCGTTCGCGGTCACGCCCCAGAAGTACTTCCACGCGAATTCGACTGCGGCGGATTCGCTCGCGGTCGGCGCGGAATCGGTCGCGGTGGGGCCGACGACGGTAGTGAACGGCGATAACGGCGTGGGCATCGGCAACGGCGCGATCGTCGACCAGACCGCTCCTGGCGGCGTTGCAATCGGGCAGGCCGCGCATTCCGCGCAAGCCGACGCGATCGCGCTCGGCAGCGGCGCGACGGCGACCGGCGCACAGTCCGTCGCGCAGGGCGCCAATGCGGTCGCGGTCAGCGTGGGCAGCGTCGCGCTCGGTTCCGGCGCGCGCAGCACCGCGACCGATGCGCTCGCGCTCGGGGCCGGCGCGTCGTCGACGTTCGCGAACAGCGTCGCGCTCGGCGCGGGTTCGCTGACGACGGTCGGCGCACTGACGAACTACATCGCGTACGGCCTGACCAGCCCGCAATCGTCGGCAGGCGAAGTGAACGTCGGCAACCGGCAGATCACCGGCCTTGCCGCAGGCAAGAACGGCACGGACGCGGTGAACGTGTCGCAGCTCGACTCGGTCGCGAATCAGCTGACGACGCTGATCGACCAGCGCACGGCGAACGGCTCGTATTCGACGAATCCGACCGGCACGAAGATCGATCCGGTGACGGTCGGCTCGAATTCGTCGGCGGGCGGCTCGGGCTCGGTGGCATCGGGCTCGAACAGCACGGCGGTCGGCAACGCGTCGACGGCGTCCGGCAACGGCTCGACCGCGCTCGGTGTCGGCGCGACCTCGTCGGGCAACAACTCGGCCGCGATCGGCGCCGGCAGCAATGACGGCGGCCGGTCGAACGTGGTCGCGGTCGGCTCGGCGGATTCGCCGCGGCAGGTCGCCAACGTCGCGGCGGGCACGCAGGGCACCGACGCGGTGAACGTCAATCAGCTGAATGCCGTGTCGAACCAGTTCACGCAGTCGCTGAACACGGTCAACAACCAACTCACACAGATGCAGCAGCAGATCCAGCAGACCGACTCGATGGCGCGCGAGGGGATCGCCGCAACGGCGGCGATGGCGTCGATCCCGCACATGGACCGCGATTCGAACTTCGCGATGGGGGTCGGCACGGCGACGTTCCAGGGCCAGAAGGCCATGGCGGTCGGCATGCAGGCGCGCATCACGGAGAACCTGAAGGCGACGCTGAACGGCGGTTTCGCCGGCAGCCAGCGCGTCGTCGGCGCCGGCATGTTGTATCAGTGGAAGTGATCGAGCGCGCAACGGTTCGCTCCGGCACGCGCTGCCGGAGCGAATCACACGGAACGCATGCGAATGCGGCTGCGCCGAGCGCATCGCATTTGCTGCGCCCATCGCATTTTCGGAGTTATCAAGTGAAAAAACACCATCTTGCATTGCTGGCATCCGTCGTTTCCCTGGCCGCGTGTTCGAGCGCATCGGGGCCGACGTACAACGCATACGAACTGCAGCCGCGCGACGGCGTTAGGACCTTCCGCGTCGACTGCCATGGCATCTTGTCGAGCGAGAAGACCTGCATGAAAGTCGCGACGCGCATGTGCGGCAGCGACGCCGTGCGCACGATCGATTCCACGGCGCCGTTCCGCGAAGGCGCGGACCCGCGCTCGCTCGTGTTCCAGTGCGGCGCTCCCGCCGCGCCGGCCCCGGCAGCCGCACCGGCCGCGCCCGTGGCCGCCGAGAAAGTCAGCCTGACCGGCGATGCGTACTTCGCGACCGACTCCGCCACGCTGACGCCCACTGCGCAGGCCGCGCTCGACACGTTGCTGAATCGTCAGGGCGACAAGCAATTCTCGCGAGTGGACGTGACCGGCTATACCGACTCGACCGGCTCGGATACACACAATCTGTCGCTGTCGCGGCGTCGCGCCGAGGCCGTCGCATCGTATTTGCGCGAACATGGGCTGAAGGCGGATTCGTTTGCGGCGACCGGGCGAGGAGAAGCCGATCCGGCGGCGTCAAACGATACCGCGGAAGGGCGGGCGCGCAACCGCCGCGTGGAAATCCTGCTGCAGAAGTAGCCGGGGGCGACATGGCGATCACACGCGCGGCCGTCGAAACCGGACGGCCAGCGTGTCGCTCCGCGCGTTGCCGGCCTGCCCGGTGGCGGGGTGGCGATCCCGTCATGGAGAACTGTATGAATATGCAGCAGAGTATCCGTCGAACCGGAGCCGCCCGGGCATGACCCATGCGGCACGTGCGCCGCGCGTGCGGGCATCCGCCGCAGCGTTTCGGCACCGAGAATTCCGGCTAACTCATCCAGACGGGCAGGCAAATTGTCATCCAGCAATCTGATCCGCATTCGCGGAGCACGTCAGCACAACCTCAAGAACCTCGATCTCGACCTGCGCACCGGCGAAATGACGGTCGTCACCGGCCCGTCGGGCTCCGGCAAGTCGAGCCTCGTGTTCGACACGCCGGAAGCGGAAAACGTACTCGCCGAGCCGCAGGTGTGGCGTTTCTCCACCGGGCTGCACGACCTTGACAGCGACCTGCGCTACGCGGAGCCGCAGGCGGCACTGCTCTCGTTCAACTCGGCCTACGGCGCATGCGCGACCTGCCGCGGCTTCGGGCGCGTGATCGGCGTCGATCTCGGCCTCGTGATCCCCGACGCGCACAAGACACTGCGCGGCGGCGCGATCAAGCCGATGCAGACGCCCGCCTGGAAGGAGTGCCAGGACGACCTGATGCGCTACGCGGCGAAGGCGGACATCCGCCGCGACACGCCGCCGACAGCGTGATCGACGCGTCCGTCGCCGTCTAGACGGGCGTTGCCTTGAACCCGTCGACCGTCACCGTCGAGAACTGCGCGGATCCGGCGCCGCCGTCGATCAGCGCGATGGTGTCGCCGGCTTTGGGCGTGTAGCCGTTCACGAACTTCACGTGCAGCGTGCCGCCCGCGACGGTGAACGAGCCGCCCACGCGCAGGCGTCCGCCGCCGTTGCCGTCGATGTCGATGTCGAGTTCGAGCGTCGTGTTGTCGAGCTGCGTATAGCGGGCGGCGATCGTCACGGGCGCGCTGGCCGCGATCCGGATGCCGCCGCCGGAGCCGACGTACACGTCGCCGTTGCCGAACGCCGTCGGGGACGCGGCGGCGAGCGTGCCGCCGCCGACCTGCGTGCCGCCCGTATAGGTGTTGCACCGGATCCGGGCCGAAATTGCCTGTCGTTGATGGTTGCGTCGTTCGTTGGCGAGACCCGCTCGCGGGCACCGCGGGCGAGCGGGGCGACGCCTCGCCGGGTGCAATCTTGAGCACCATTGAAATCAGTCATCGCATGACAGCGCGAAGTGTAACGGAAGCATCACTGCGACGAAATAAAAAGTTGTCACGAAACAACTTGTCGATCCGATAGCGATTGTCATGAATCGATTGATTAACGTGCTATTGAAATTGAAATAAATGGTGATTGATGTGCTTGCGAGATATTATCGTCGCCGGCCTGCGCGAAGGACACGCTTCATGTGTGCCGACCGATATCGGATCGTTATTTTCCATGTTGTCATACAACTGATAACATTATGTGGTTCTACACACCGTATGTCGGCTCGCGGGCCGGGACAACCCCATCCAGGCGCGGCTATGCCGGCGTCGTCCGACGGATGAACAACCACCGCGCGACGTTCGGCCGGTATGATCGCTGCGCTCGCGAACGACGCAATCGGCCAGTGCATGCCGACGCGTGCGTGAACGACGTCACCGGCACGGCACTCGCGGCAGCGCAGGACGGACGCCGGCGACTCACCGGGCCTCGATCGGGCCGAACGGGCCAGGACAGCACGACGGAGTATTGAAACGATGTTGATGGAGACAGGTGCGGCGCGACGTGCGTGGGTGATCGCTGCCGGGGGAACATTGTGCATGGCGGCCGCAGGCGGCGCGCATGCGCAGGCGCCGAACGCCGGCGCGACGACGGCCGTGCTGCCGCCCATCGACGTGACCGGCAACGCCGGCGGATCGTCGGTCGGGCTCGTCGGGCTGCGCACCGCCGCCGGCACGAAGACCGACACGCCGGTGGCCGAGATTCCGCAGACGACCAATATCGTGACCGCGCAGCAGATCGAGATGACCGGCGCGGCCGACCTGAACCAGGCGCTGCGTTATGTGCCGGGCTTCGCGACGTTCGGCGCCGACAGCCGGACCGACTGGTATGCGGCGCTGCGCGGCTTCACGCCGACGCTGTACGTCGACGGCGTGCCGGCGCCGAATACGGCCGTCATCGCGAACTGGCGTGTCGACCCATACACGATCGACTCGATCGCGGTGCTGCGCGGGCCGACGTCGGTGCTGTACGGCGCGGGCGAGCCCGGCGCGATCGTCGACGCGCACACGAAACTCGCCGACGGCGAGCGCGTGCGCGAAGCCGGCGTGCAGATCGGCAACCATGCGCGCAAGCAATTCATGGTCGATGTCGGCGACCAGCTCGACCCGGACGGCCGGTATGCGTATCGCTTCGTCGGCATCGCACGCGACGGCAACGCATGGACCGGCCCGAATGCCGACCGGCGCGTCGCGCTCGCGCCTTCGTTTCGCTGGCGGCCGACCGCCGACACGTCACTGACATTCTCCGCGTCGTTCGTGCAGGACAGCGGCGACATCTCGTCGAACTTTCTGCCCGCGTCCGGGACGGTGCTGCCGAACCCGAACGGCCGCCTGTCGCAGGACATCTACATGGGCGACCCGTCGTTCAACGACTACCGGAAGAAGCAATGGTCGCTTGGCTATGCGCTGGAGCACCGCGTGGATGCGATATGGACGCTGCACCAGGACGTACGCTGGTCGCATCTGTCGCTCGACGACGCGACGGTGTTCGGCACGGGCCTGGTGCCCCGCAGCACGACGAACATGATGCGTTTCGCGGGGCTGTTCCAGCTCAACTACAGCCGGCTCGATATCGACAACCACGCGCAGGCGCGCTTCGGCACGGGGCCGCTCGAACACACGCTGCTGCTCGGCGTGCAGTTCGACCGGCAGACGACGACCAACAGCGTATGGCTCGCGCTGGCGCCGTCGCTGAACCTGTACCACCCCGTCTATCGGCCGGTCACGGCCGCGATCTTTACCGGCCCGACGTCGCTCGGCCATGTCGACCAGTACACGGCGATGAACGCGGTCGGCGTGTACGCGCAGGACCAGATCCGCTGGCAGCGCTGGACGATGACGCTCGGCGGCCGCGAGGATCGTGTGAATGCACGGTTCGACGGCCGGACGGTCGGTACGCATTCGCGGCAGGACGACAGCGCGTTTTCCGGGCGTGTCGGGCTCGCCTATCAGGGCGATGCGGGGCTGTCGCCGTATGTGAGTTATTCGACGTCGTTCGATCCGGTCATCGGCGTGCGGATTTATGGTGGCGGCCTGCCGAAGCCGACGCGCGGCACGCAGACGGAAGCCGGGCTGCGCTGGCAACCGCCGGGCAAGAATCTGATGCTGAGCGCGGCCGTTTATCGGATCGACCAGACCAACGTCGTGACGCCGGCGCCGGCGAATCTCGACCCCACCGGCACGACGTCCGTGCAGACCGGCAAGGTGCGCTCGCGCGGCATCGAGCTGAGCGCGCTCGGCAAGGTGACCCGCGAGCTGTCGATCGTCGCGTCGTATATGTATCAGGACGTCAAGAACGTGCAGGCGAACGACGCGTCGCTGAACAACTGGCCGGTGTCCGTGCCGCTACCGCGGCAGATGGCGTCGATGTGGGCCGACTGGACCTGGCATGCGGGCGCGCTGTCGGGCCTCGGGATCGGCGCCGGCGTGCGCTATCAGAGCGCGTCGGCCGGCGCGCCCGACAATTCGCTGACGGTATCCAGCTTTACGCTGTACGACCTGGCGATGCACTACGAGATGCGCCACTGGCGGTTCGCGTTCAACGTCGCGAACCTGTTCGACCGGCGTTACGTCAGCGGCTGCCAGTCGTACGCGGTGTGCGTGTTCGGCAACGAGCGGACGGTGCTGGCCAGCGCGAGATACAACTGGTAGCGCAGCATCGCGGGCACGCCGAACGCGGCTTACGCGCCGCGTTGCGGTTCACGGGTCGCGGTGCGCCGGCTCGCGCGGCGCTGGCGCCGCCACTCGGTCGGCGTGATGCCGAAACGTTCGCGGAAGGCGGTCGCGAAGTTCGCCGGCGTGGAAAAGCCGATTTCCTTCGCGATGCTGGCGATGCTGAGCGACGTCGAATCCAGGAGATCCTGCGCGATCCGAAGCCGCTCGTGCCGCAGATACTCGAACACGGTCTGGCCGAGATTGTCGCGAAACGCGCGCGACAACCGCTTTTCATGCGTGCCGACCGCACGCGCCAGTTGCTCGACCGTCGGCGGATCGTTCAGCGTCCGTGACAGGTGGCGAATGGCCGCGCGCACGATGATGTCGTCGTCCATGCCGGCCGCGAACGGGCTTGCCGTGTCTGACGGCCGGTCGCGCTTCGCCCGCGCGAGCTGCACGCGAATCCGCGCGAGCACCTCGACCGGTTCGAACGGCTTCACCACATAGTCGACGCCGCCGATTTCCAGCCCCTCGAGGCGTTCGTGCAATTCGCCGGCCACGGTCAGGAAGATGACCGGAATCGCGCTCGTCAGCGGATCGGCGGCAAGCCGCCGGCACGCGGTGAAACCGTCCATGCGCGGCATGCGGACATCCATCAGGATCACATCGGGCATGAGCGCCTGCGCACGCTGGCACGCCTGCACTCCGTCGGACGCGATGCTGATCCGGCAGCCCGTACCGCGCAGGATGTCGATCAGCAAACGCAGCTGGTCGGGCTGATCGTCGACGATCAGGACATGGGCGTCGCTCAATGCGGAGATCGATGGGGGCATCGTGCACCTGTTCTGGAAAGGCGGCTGGCCGAGATCCCGCGGGCGGCCTGCCCGGTGTGGGGAATCGTCGGACGCCGCTCTATGACGACGCGCAAACGCGTCGCACGCTCGTATCGATATTCGGATTGCGTCGGACTGCGCGGCCGGCAACCGGCCGGCGCAATACCGGGCGTTCGTTGTTTTGATCACTGAACCGGTAATGACACGGACGATTGCGGTGGTGGCGTCGTGAGTGATCGCGGCTGCCGGTATCGATGCGAGCGGAATTGTAGGAGCATATTTCGATTCCCGCCAGATGGTCTGTCGATAATCGAGTCATGGTGTTTTACATGTTTTCAATTATGCGGCGGTTCGTGCCTGCAGTGCCGGGCGTCGATATTCGTCAAAAACCCGCGGATTCCATGTGTGTCCGGGATGCAATCGTGCAATTTTCCGGCTCTCCGGCAGAGAGTTGTCCGATGCCGTTTTATTTGAATGCGCTCGAGCAAAGTATTTATCCGCTTCTAAAAACATTCCGATTGAATACGGTAGATCGCAATCGTTTGCGAGATGATTGAATTATAGGTAACTCATTGAATATATTGAATTTTACAATCTATAAACAATGTCGCCTTTAATAATTATCGATCGTGTCTCATAATTCGTCCGAACTTTGAGCGACGGATGGCGCCGGACACCGGGAGACGAGGCGAACAGCGGCGGATGTTGCGCAATTCGAATCCGAGGCATCAGTTGATGCATGCGTGGGCGAATGTCCTGCGCATGCGAACAGAAATCCGTTTGCCGGAGATGAAATAAAAGAAACGGGGTTGGTCGCGCTCGGCGCGTCATCAGATTCGGTGTGTTTATAAAGACGGGTTGAATCTCGCGATTCAACGGGGATGAGCTCGTCCATAAATAACGATACGCATTCCTGATGATGTGGCGATTTGACGGAATGGGTCGTAAAGAGACGGCGTGCCTGTGCCATCGAATGCCCTGGCGATTTGCTCGGTGTCGATGCATGTCGCGCTCGCCATGACGAGGCTGGGCATCGTGGCCAGGTTCCGCACCGAAGTCGTATTTGTAATCGCAGTCGAAGTTGAAGCTGTCAAGAAACTTAAGTAGTCCGTATTCAAACAAGACGCTACAAAACGGAGCAGAACAGCATGAAGAGGAACCAGATTTCGGCGCTTGCCGCCGCCATGTTCACGGGTGCAGGTGTGCTGATCGCGGGGGTCGCGCACGCGGACAATTTCGTCGACCGTGGCAACCCGGACAACGCGCTGAACGGCCAATGCATCGACGGGACCAACCCGCTTTGCGTGGCGACGAAAAGCGGGAGTTTCGTCGCGGTGAGCACCACGAACGTTACGCAGGGCACGAATGCGAAGGCCGGTTCCAGCGGTATCGCGATCGGCGACCAGTCGAATGCGAGCAGCAAGGGCGGCAGCAGCAGCGGCGGTGCGATTGCGATCGGGGTCGGCTCGCAGGCATTGGCGAACTCGGCAACGGCGATCGGTACGGTGGCGGTCGCGCAAGGCAATACGGCGCTCGCGATCGGTCGCCAGTCGGCTGCAATCGGCGATTTCTCGATGGCGCTCGGCAACGTCGCCGATGCGCACGGCACGAGCTCGATCGCGCTCGGCCACTCTGCGCTGGCCAGCGGTGATCGCTCGATCGCGATCGGCGGCGCGAACCCGACGTCGAGCGACGGCGTATCGAACGGCGCCGCGTACGACGCAGCGACGCAGACGCGCGCCGGCGGCACGCAATCGGTGGCGATCGGCGCGGGCGCGCAGACAAACGACAACAACCAGGTGGCGATCGGCTCGGGCAGCGTCGGCGCGAACAACGGCGGCACGCCGGTATTCGGCGGCACGGCCGCACCGGTCGGTGGCGCGGTGTCGTTCGGTGCGCTCGGCAGCGAACGCCAGCTCAAGAACGTCGCGGCCGGCGCGGCCGATACGGATGCCGTCAACGTCCAGCAGCTGAAGAACGTGAACAGCGCGCTCAGCACGAGCATCGGCAACGTCGACGCACACGTGACGTCGGTCGGCAATTCGCTGTCGACTTCGATCACGAACGTCGACCAGCGCGTGACCAGCGTCGGCAACAGCCTCAGCACGAGCATCGTATCGGCAACGCAGAACGTGGTGAAATACACCGACGATTCGCATGCGGCGATCACGCTCGACGGCAGCAACGGCACCACGATCAGCGGCGTCGCGGCCGGTGTTGCAGACACCGATGCGGTGAACGTCGGCCAGTTGAGGGGCAGCGTCGCGCCGCTGCAAACGTCCATGTCGACGGCGGCTTCGAACATCACGAACCTGCAGAACAGCGTCTCCGGCATCAACACGTCGCTGAGCACGGCGGCGTCGAACATCGGCAACCTGCAGGCGGCCGATACGCGCAACGTGAAGTACGACGGCGCGAGCGGTTTCGATTCGGTGACGTTCGCCGGCACGAACGGCACGACCCTGCACAACATCGCGGACGGCAAGGACGTGCACGACGCGGTCAACGTCGGCCAACTGAACGGCGGCCTCGCATCGCTCAGCACGAGCGTGACGAACAACCTCAGCACGACGCTCGGCAACCTGAGCACGTCGATCACCAGCCAGATCGGCAACGCGACGAAGAACGCGGTGCAGTACGACGACGATGCGCACGGCGGCGTCACGCTCGGCGGCAAGGGCGCGCAGGCACCCGTCGGCCTGCACAATGTCGCGGACGGCGTAGCCGCGGGCGATGCGGTGAACGTCGGCCAGCTCGGCAATGTGACCGACACGCTCAATCAGTCGATCACGACAGTCGGCAACCAGGTGACGACGAATACGGGCAACATCGCCGCGCTGCAGCAGGATGCGCTCCAGTGGAACGCGAGCCTCGGCGCGTACGATGCAAGCCACGGCGGCAACGGCCCGCAACTGATCAGCAACGTCGCGGCCGGTAAGAATGGAACCGACGCGGTCAACGTCGACCAGTTGAACGCGGCGATTCAAAGCGGCACGAGCCAGCTCGATGCGCTGGCCGTGAAGTACGACGATGCGAGCAAGCGGCAGGTTTCGCTCGGGGCGGGCAATGGCGGGAGCCCGGTGCGTGTGACCAATGTCGCGGAAGGCAACGTGGCGTCCGGCAGCACCGACGCGGTGAACGGCGCGCAGCTGCGCCGCGCGACCGACGGCACCGCGGCTGCGCTCGGCGGCGGCGCCACGGCGAACCCGGACGGCTCGATCACCGCGCCGGCCTACAAGGTTGGCGGCGGCTCGTTCAACAATGTCGGCGACGCACTCACGAACCTCGACGGCCGCGTCGGCAGCAACACGACGACGCTCGAGAATCAAGAAACGCGCCTCGGCAACGCCGAAACGAACATCGCCGGCAATACCGCCGCGATCGCCGGGCTGCAGCAGGACGCGCTGCAGTTCGACCCGAAACTCGGTGCCTATAGCGCGGCGCGCGGCGGTGCTCCGACCAAGCTGACGAACGTGGCCGACGGCAACGTCGCCGCGGGCAGTACCGACGCGGTGAACGGTGGACAGCTGTCGGGCGTGAAATCCGATCTGGAACAGCAGATCACGCAGGTGTCCAATCAGACCGGCGAGGCCGTGAAGAACGTCGTCAAATACGATGTCGATACGAACGGCAACCGGCTGAATTCGGTCTCGCTCGTCGGCGGCGACGCCAATTCGGCGGTCGTGCTGAAGAACGTCGCGGCGGGCACCAACGATACCGACGCGGTGAACGTGAAGCAACTGAAGAACGTGCAGTCGAATCTCAACCAGCTTGGCGCACTCGCGGTGCAGTACGACGACAGCTCGAAGAGCGCGATCACGCTCGGCGGCGCCGGCGGCACGCGCATCACGAATGTGCAGGCCGGCACGCTCGGCGCAACCAGCACGGACGCGGTAAACGGCTCGCAGCTCTACGCGACCAACCAGCAGGTGTCGAAGAACACGACCGACATCTCGAACCTGCAGGGCAGCGTGACCAACATCGCGAACGGCAAGGCCGGCCTCGTGCAGCAACAGGATCCGAACGGCGCGATCACGGTCGGGAAGGACACGGGCGGCACCAGCGTGAACTTCTCGGGCACGGCCGGCGACCGCGTGCTGACCGGCGTCGCGGCGGGCGTGAACGCGAACGATGCGGTCAACGTCGGCCAGTTCAACGCCGCGCTGCAGAACGTGGCGGCCAACGACAAGATCCACACGGCGGCAACCGATGCGAATACGACGTGGATCGCGCGCGCCGATGCGGGATCGATCGGGTCGACGGCGACCGCAACCGGCAAGAACGCGGTGGCGGTGGGCCAGGGTTCCGTCGCCGATCGCGACAATTCGTTCTCGGTCGGCGCGCAGGGCAGCGAGCGCCAGATCACGAACGTCGCGGCCGGGACGGCGCCGACCGACGCGGTGAACGTGCAGCAACTGAACGACAATCTCTCGACCGCTTCGACGCAGGCGAAGAGCTACACCGACCAGCGCATCGGGCAGGTGTACAACTCGTTCAACGACCTGAAGAAGGACATGTACGGCGGCGTCGCGTCGGCGATGGCGGTGGCCGGCTTGCCGCAACCGACGGGCGCGGGCCGCTCGATGGTATCGGCAGCGACCGCGAACTATCACGGCCAGCAGGGGTTTGCCGCCGGTTACTCGTATGTGACGGAAAGCAACCGCTGGGTCGTCAAGGCGTCGGTGACGGGCAACGCCCGCTCGGACTTCGGCGCGGTGGTGGGCGCGGGTTATCAGTTCTGATGTCGGTCGTAACGCGTTGAACGCTCGGACGTGCCGGCAATGCGCGTGATACCCGGTGCTTGCGACAAGTCCATGGCCCGAGGTCGATTTCTCGACCTCGGGCTGTGATTTGCCGTCGAAAAGGTGAAGTCATCGAGTCCGCCAGGTGTCGCATGAACTTCCGAGTGCAATGCCGGGTGGGTGCATCCGCTCCTTCGGACAATGTCGCCGCGATGTCACGTTCGACAGTGTCGTCACGCTATGCTTCGCATCAAGGCCAATCTGCCCTGCGGGCAGTCGCTTCGGAGCGTGGTGATCAACGTCGACCGTGATCAGTTGCGCGTCACGCCATCGATCGACGGCGGCCGAACATAAAGAGCCTGAGCCTGAACCTGAACCGAGTTCGGGCATCAGCTTGGGAGTGCGTGCCTTGATATGCTGGATCAGTGAGCTGCTGTCCGACATGTGTTCGTCAGGGCAGCCGCCCGCGTGAACAATCGCGCCGAGAACAGCCACCAACCGACTCGGGAACGCGAGCGTCGTATGCGAGGGTTTCGCGACCCGCGACGCACGCAACACTTCCTGTCGTGCTTTGGTCCGATCCGCCAACATTTCGCAGTGAAGAGGCACCTATTACACGCGGTGCTCCATCGCAAACAACTCGCTGGGCGCTTCGACGCCTAGCGCGAGTTCACCAGCGTGGCCCGGAATCCGTCTCCGACAAACTGCGATTGTCGTCCGTTGCATTTTCATCCTCGATGGTCGTTAAGTTGACAATGCCGCGTGAACTAACGCAGCGAGCGCGCCACGATCATCGCGTTGGCCCGCACTACCGGAACCCTGGCACGGACATCGCCGGTCGATCCCGACGGTCGCGATACGGCTATGCTCGCCCGTCAGTTGCAATGATTCTCCATTCGGTATGCTGAGTTTACCGCTTGCCCATGATCGACGCCCACGGCGGGCTTGTGCAGTGGCGCAGGTTCCGGCAGGTGCGCGCGCGCCTCGTACAAGCGGATTGCTAGCAGCCGCCCGACGGCACTGGGCGCTGCCAAGGCCGCCGCACTACCTTTGACTGCCATTACCGCGTGGGAACTACTGTTCGACCGGCTGAAGATTGTCGAGCGCGGCGGCGTCGGGCAGTGCATGCTGGTGATCGGCGCGGGTGGCGGCGTCGGGTCCATTCTCGTGCAACTCGCGCGCCAATTGACCGCCCTGACGGTGAGCGGCACCGCGCTGCTTTAAAGCGACGCACCGCCGCACATGACGATCTGCTGCCCGGTGATGGCGCTCGCGTCCGCGCTCAGCAGAAAGCCGATGAGCGCGGCGACTTCCCCTGGCGTGATGAACCGCCCGATCGGCGGCAGGCGGGGAGGCGTTGCCGCGCGTGCAGGATCCCGCAGGAAAGGCGTGTCCGTGGCGCCGGGCGCGACGACGTTGACGGTGATGCCCTTCGGCGCGAGTTCCGCCGCCCAGGACCGCGCGAGGCCCACCAGCGCGGATTTGGTCGCCGCATACTGGCTGCGCGTGGCCGCGCCGTTGGCGGTGCGGCTGCCCAGCAGCACGATGCGTCCGCCGGGGGGCATCCGGGGCACCAGGCGATCGGCCAGAAAGCTCACAGACTCGACGTGCAGGCGCCACATTGCCGCTCCGTCGTCGTGCGAAAGCTGGCCGAGCGGCGCGGTACGCATGAAACCGGCCGCATGCACCAGCGCGTCCGCCGTACCCAGTTCATCGCACACGGGCCCGAGTGCGGCGAAGTCGGTGACGTCCACGGGCACGATTTTCAGCGAATCACGGGGCGTTTCAATGTGTGAGCGGCACAGGCCGGTGACGCGCCAGCCGTCCGACAGCAGACGCTCGACGATCGCCTGTCCGATTCCCGACGACGCGCCCGTGACGACTGCATGGCGCGAACCCGAACCCGACTGCTCCAATTGACCCACGATCGCTCCTGCTGCGTTTGAACTACGATGAACCGGCGGATGTCGGCGCTGTCTTTGTGCTGACCGCATGCACCGTGATCCGCGCTTGCGAATGGAACGGATCGAGCTGCTCGGGCAGCGCTGCGTCGTCCGTCACGAGCGTCCAGTCGCGCTCGAGCGGCGTCCAGTGCTGCTGGCTTGCGCGTCCGAGCTTGTCGGCGGTGACGAGCACGAAGACCTCCGCTGCCTGTCGCATCACGCACTCCTTCAGGTACGACTGCTCGCTGCTCGCCTCGCACAAGCCCAGTTCGGCGACCACGCCGTCCGCGCCGAGGAACGCCTTGTCGACGCTCAGGCGACTCAGCGCGATCTGCGCGAGCGGCCCGAGCGTGCTCATGCTGGACGACCGGACGTCGCCGCCGATCACCGTCACCTGAACGCCCGACGCGACGAGCGGGCTCACGACCAGCAGGTTGTTGGTGACGACGTGAACGGCTGTCCGGCCGGCAAGCTGGCGCGCCAGCGCCGCAGTCGTGGTGCCACCGTCGAGGAACACGGTGTCGCCGTCCTCGACATACGCGCTCGCCGCGTGCGCGATCGCTTCCTTCTGTTCCTGCGAACTGACGCGCCGCTCCTCGAGCGAGGGCTCGGGCTCATGGCCGCCGACCGCGGCGGCGCCGCCGTAAGTGCGCAGAATGCGGCGGTCGCTCGCGAGCGCACGCAGATCCCGGCGAACCGTGGCTTCCGACATCCCGAAGTGCTCGCACAACGTCGCAACGTCCGTCATGCCCCCGAGCACGGCCTGCAGCATCGCCTCCCGGCGCCTGGTCACTTTCATGTGCGTGAATTCCTGGTCTGATCCAATGGGCGCGCTGGTCTGCGCCTCGAGACCGACAAGTTTATCCAATTGCCGCAGTGACCGGCTGGTTGCACCGGAGGGTGTCATCGGCCGCGAATCCACGCCTCGTCGACGCGCACGTACTTGATCTTCTGGCGGAACCAGGTGAATGCGATGTGCAGCGCGCCATCTTGCGACTGTACGATCGACGGATACGAGTATTCCCGGTTGCGCTGGTCTGCCGAGTTGTTCGTCATGCAGTAGCCGTCACCGATTTCCAGGTTGCGGCGGCGCCGCCACGTCTTGCCGCCGTCTTCGGAGATGGCCAGCGACATCGGCGCGCGTGGCGCGCCCCAGAACGCGGTGCCACGCGCGGACGCCTTCTGGTCGCGCAGCTCGCCGTTGTCCTCGGAGTCTTCGATGTCGTCGTACAGCGATGCGCGGCGCTCCGTGCTGTGCGACGCATCGCTTTCGTTGAACACGAGCGCGAGGTGACCGTTCTGCAGCACCGTGAACTGGATGGACGAATTGTTGTTCGGCACCTCGGTCGGCTCGGGCGCGCTCCATGTGCGGCCGTCCGTCGAGCGGCTCGCGTAGACGAAGTCCGCCCAGCGGCTGCGATAGAGTGCCAGCAGCGAGCCGTCGTGCAGCACGTGAACGTTCATGTGCACGCACCCGACGCTGTTGGGCACTTCATGCAGGGTCCACGACGCGCCCTGGTCGTCGGAAACCATGACCGCGCTGACGTCGTCGTTGCCGACCCAGCGCTCGCCGGGCTCCGTGCGGCACAGAAATACGGGGCAAATCCACGTGCCGCTATCCAGGGTGATGATCGGCTGGCGGACGAACGTCCCCGGGCGATCGAACAGGGTTTCGACGGGGCCCCAGGTGATGCCGCCGTCCGTCGACACGCGGCGGCGCACGATCGCGGTGTTCTGATGCCCTGACAATTGCGCAGTGTAGATCAGCCACAGGCGGCCGTCCGGCGCGGTGAACAGCACCGGGTTCTGTTCCGAGCGTGTCGGGTCGTCCGACAGCTTGTGGGGCGACGACCACGCGTTCGTCCCGGCCGCGAGACGCGACATGTAGATGGAGACGTCGGGAATGCCTTCTTGCGTACCGCCGAACCAGACGCACAGAAGGTCGCCGTTGTCGAGGCAGTGCAGATTGGCCGCGTGGTTCTGCACGCAGGCGGTCGGCAGAAACGCTTCTTGCCGTTGCGCGTCGGCATACGCCGTGCGAACGCAATGATCCGAAGCGGCGCTTGCCGCGTCAAGCAGGTTCGTGCTCATGAAATGTTTCTCGAGTTGCGAGGTTAGTGCGATTCGCGATGCGTGAGCTGCTTGTCGCGAAGGTTCGAGCCTTCGCCATGAAACAACAGCTTGGCGACGACCAGCACGATCGCGGGGGTGACGAGTGCGACGTACATGTTGTCGATGCCGAACGGATTGCCGAGCAGGTACCAGACCGTGGTGGCGATCGTCGCGAAGATGAGCGCCGAGACGGCGCCGCGCTTGCCGCTGAAGAACGGCAGGTAGATCCCGATCAGCGCAATGATCGACACGGACAGGCGCAGCGCGCGGCTGAAGAACGATAGCGCGAGAATCTGCGGGACGAACAGCACGAAGAGCAGCGGGAGGAAGCCCACGATCAGCGAGATCCAGCGCGTCATTCTCAGCTCGACATCGGGTGTCGGCTTGAAGCGCGGCACATAGAAGTCCTTGACGATCAGCGAAGCGATCGCCAGCGCGACGGTGCATACACTGACGAAGATGGATGCCACGAGCGAAATCGTGACGACGCCGGCAAGTATGGGATTCATGTGCTGCAGGAACACCGGCAGCGCGTACAGGCTCTTGATGTCCGGATACAGGTACTTGGCGGTCACGCCGATGAAGCCGAGCGCGAGGGCGATCGGCACGCACAGGAACGCGGCGATCAGCGCAGATGCACGCGCGCCCTCGGGGCTACGGGTCGACGAGATGGCCTGGATGATGAATTGTGTCGAGAAGATCGCGCCGGCCGTGCCGATGATCCATGCACCGATCGTGCCGCCGGACAGCGCCCCCGTCCACGTGAAATAGTGTGCGGGCATGTGTTGAGCCATCGGCTTGATGCCGCCCGACAGCTTCCATGCGACACCGACCAGGATGGCGATGCCGAGCAGCTTCACGGCGCTGTGAACGACGGTCAGATATGCGACGCTCTTGAGGCCGCCCCAGACGAAATAGATGGTGCTGACGATGGCAGTGATGAAGGCGGCCGTCGGCAGGTCGATGCGCATGACTGTCGAGATCGCCGCCGCCCCGCTCACGTAGTTGCCCACGTTCACCACGAATAGCGCATAGATCATGATCGCGGAGACGGCTAGCTTCGCGCCATGGCCGTACCGCTGGGCGATGAATCCGGAAATGGTGAACTCGCCGGACGCATACAGGCGCTTGGCCATGAACAGGCCGAAGAACAGAAAGCCGATGGCTGCCGCCAGGACCGACCACGAGGCGGCGAAGCCGGCCGAGAAGGCTTCCTGCGAAGTCCCGACGGTCGATTTGGCGCCGATGAATTCCGACATCAGCAGGATGGCGACCACCAGCGCGGGCATCGAGCGCCCGGCCACCATGAACTGTTCGGAATTACGGCTGCGCAGGCGAATGCTGATCACGCTCGTAATCACGATGTAGACGACCACCATGCCGATGATGGTGGCTGTGTCCCAATAACTGAAGGTGGCCATCTCTTGTCTCCACGTTACCTTCGGTTGATGTGTGTTCGGGTGTGTCGGGCGATCCGGCATGTTCCTGCCGGTATCGCCCGTGGGCCGATGCGCGTCGTTGCGGGCGCTGCTTACGCGACGCTGGCGACGGGCGACGGCTCGTTGCGTCGCGTCGCGAGGTCCACGGCCTGGCGGAAGGCTTCCAGCAGGCTGCGCTCGTCGGCGATGCCCTTGCCGGCGATGTCGAAGGCGGTGCCGTGGTCGACCGACGTGCGGATGACCGGCAGGCCGACCGTCACGTTCACGCCGGCTTCGAGGCCCATCACCTTCACGGGCCCGTGACCCTGGTCGTGATACATCGCGACGACCACGTCGAAATCACCGCGGCCCGCGCGGAAGAACAGCGTATCCGCCGGCAGCGGGCCTTCTACGTCCCAGCCGCGTGCCTGCAGGACCTGAACCGCGGGTACGATCTTCTCTTCCTCCTCGCCATAGCCGAACAGGCCGTTCTCGCCGGCGTGGGGATTGATGCCGCATACGCCGATGCGGGGATTCGCGATACCGGCACGAACCAGCGTGTCGTGTGCACGCTCGATCGTGCGTTGCACGAGGCCCGGCTCGATCTTGCGAATCGCGTCGAGCAGGCCGATGTGCGTCGTCACGTGAATCACGCGGAGATTGGGCGCGACCAGCATCATCGACACTTCGTCGATGCCCGTCAGGTGCGCCAGCATTTCGGTGTGACCCGGGAAAATATGGCCGCCCGCATGCAACGCTTCCTTGTTGAGCGGTGCCGTGCAGATCGCGTCGAGCTCGCCGTTCGACGTCAGCTCCACGGTGCGCGCGATGTATTGATATGCGGCGTCTCCGGCGATCGCAGAAAGCTTGCCATAGGGCAGGTCGGCCGGAATCAGCGCCATGTCGATACAATCGACCACGCCCACGCGGAACGCGCCTTCGGACGGACGGCTGACGGCACACACCTCGAGGTCGACGCCCGTCCGGCGGCCGGCGTCCCGCAGGCGTGCGGCGTCGCCGATGACCACGGGGCGGCATTGCTCATACACGGAGGCGTGCGCAAGGCTCTTCATGATGATTTCCGGTCCGACGCCGGCTGCGTCGCCCATGGTGATACCGATGATGGGACGGTTGTCCATGGCAGTTTCCTTCACAAATTGGTTTGAGCTGTATTGGTCGTCTTGCCTTCATTCGCAAGCCGACGCCACGCGTGATGGATCGACGCGGGCTGGCCGAAGCCGCCCGCCTTGGTCACGACGGGGAGTGTCTTTCCTTGCAGTCGGCATTCGAGGAGCGGCATGCCGTCCTCGATTTCGTCGACGACCCGCAAGGCGCTCGCGCCGGCCGCGGTGAGCAGCGCGCGCGCCGTTTCGCCGCCCGTCGCGATGATCCCGCCTGCGTGGCGCACGGCGGGCGCCAGCAACGCGGCAAGACGGTTGCAGAACAGCAGGCCGTCCTGCACATCACCGCGCTGCGTCTGGCTCAACGAGACCACCACATGCTGGCCGCGACGCAGGGCGTCGCATACGACAGTCGTCACGTCGTTGCGCGGGTCATCCAGCGCTGCGACAGCGACCTCGAGCGCTACAAGGCTGGCGCCGGCGTTGACCTTGAGGCACTCCAGCTGCGCATGCGAGATACTCGACATGCTGCCGACGACCGTGAGCACGGGGCCTTGCGGATCCTCGCGATCGGCCGCCGGGCCGGTCGTGCTTCGGATTGGCGCCAGCGCTTCGATGACGGCGGGCGCCAGACCTGCCGAGCCCACCCAGAATACGTCGTCGAGCATGGCCGATGCGCGGGCGATGCGTTGCAGATCATCGTCGGACTCCGCATCGCATACGACGGCTTGCGCGCCGTCGGTTTGCCACTGGCGCAGGTATGCCGCGAGCGTGTCCGGTTCGTCGCGCACCGCGCCGATTGTCGCGTATGCGACGCGCAGATCCTCGGCTGAAAGCAGCGCAACCAGGTCGGCCTTGCCAAGGATGTTTTCGTTGCGCCAGTATTCGCTCGCTTCGACCGGCACGCCGCGAACCCATTGGCGGCCGTCTCGCGTCGTGCGTCCGGATGCCGGGTAGGCGGGGCAGACGATCGCCATGCCGAGGACTGACGCCAGTGCGGCGACTTCGGCTGCGACATTGCCTCGCAGCGTGGAATCCACCTTCTTGTAGACGCGCGTGCCTGCACGCGACAGCGACTCGACGGCGGCGACGTTGCGTCGGCCGGCCACGTCCTTCGATGCGCGGCGCGAGTCCACGTCGACCGACAGGATGTCGATGCCGCTCATCGGCGCCGGCGCATGCTGCGCGTCGAGCACGACCATCGCCGTCAATCCGTGACGCAAGCCGGCCACCGCGCAATCGGCCGCGCCCGACAGGTCGTCGGCGACGATCAGCAGCCGCGGTGCGTCCTGTGTGACCGTGTTCATGGCAGCAGGCGACGGTAGATCGACTTCATGTCGTCGAGCGTCAGCGCCTTCGGATTGTTGCCGAGCAGGCGCTTGACCTTCGATGCCGCAACCGCCAGCGCGTCGAGATGTTCTTCCGACACGCCGAATTTGCGCAAGTCCTGGGGAATGTCGACGGCCGCCGTCCATTCCACCATCTTGTCGATCAGTTTGCGTGCTGCGACCGGGTCCGAATCCGTTGTCGCAGCCAGGTCGAGTGCGCGCGCAACGTTCGACAGCCGGCCTTCGATCGCATCGAGGTTGAAGGCCATCACGTGCGGCAGCAGCATCGCGTTCGCGACGCCGTGCGTGACGTTGAACATCCCGCCGAGCGGGTAGGCCAGCGCATGCACGGCGGCCGTGCCGGCGGCGGTGAGTGCGAGGCCGCCGTACATCGACCCGAGCATCATCGCTTCGCGTGCCTTCAGCGATTGACCGTTTTCGTACGCCTCGACGATGTTCGCGCCGATCAGGCGCATCGACTCCATCGCGTACATGTCGCTGATCGGGTTCGCCTTCGTCGAGATGTACGATTCGAGCGCATGCACGAACGCGTCCATGCCGGTCGCGGCCGTGATCGGCTTCGGCAGGCCGAGCGTCAGTTCCGCATCGAGAATCACGATTTTCGGCAGCAGGTGACGACTGACGATTCCCACCTTCAACGATTCGTCCGGCAGCGTAACGATTGCGTTGGGCGTGACTTCGGAGCCGGTGCCGGCGGTCGTCGGCACCAGGATCATCGGCACGCCGGGGTGCTTGACGAGGTCGATGCCGAGCCAGTTGCGCAGCGGTTCGTCGTTGGTCAGCCGGACCGCGAACAGCTTCGCCGCATCGAGCACGCTGCCGCCGCCGATCGAGAGAATCGCCTGCGGCGCAAAAGGCTCGATCTGCTCCTTGTACACTGTCTCGACGTTGCCGATGGTCGGCTCCGGCTCGACGCCGCGAATGATGCGCACGTCGACGTCTTTCGCTTTGAGCGATTCGATCACGCGATCGGCGACACCCAGCGCTTCCATTGCAGGCTGCGTGATCAGCGCGATGCGCTCGACCGGCGTATCGAGCAACGACAGCTTGTCGGGGAGCGTGGCGAGGCTGCCGGCGCCGTGGACGATGTGCTTGACAGTCTGGAAGTGATAAGTCGTCATGCTGATGACCTGTTTCAGTGGCCGCGTGCGGCGTCGTGGTAAATGGAGAGCGCTTGCGCCAGCCGCTCGCGCGCACTGTCGTCAAGCGGTTGCGCGGGAGACCGCGCGGGCCCCGCGGGCATCCCGAGCATCTGCGCGGCGGTTTTAAGCACGACGGGCATCGTGCCCAGCGCGAACGCGTCGCGTAGCGCGCGCAGCGATTCCTGGGCGGCGCGCGCGCCGGCGATGTCGCCGGCCTGGAACTTGTTCCAGATCGACATGACCACGTGCGGGACGGCATTGGTCGTCGCGGCGACCGCACCGTCGCCACCCGCGATCAGCGTCCAGAGAATCATCGAGTCGGTGCCGGTGAAGACCGCGAAGTCGTCGCGCCGCAGGTTGATCAGCTGCAGCAAGCGATCGAAGTCGCCGCCGCTGTCCTTGATGCCGCGGATGTTCGAAATCTCCGACAGGCGGCGCACGGTATCGACCGTCAGCGTGATGCCCGCTTTCGCGGGGATCGTGTAGAGCATGACCGGCAGCTGCGTTGCTTCTGCGATCTTCTTGTAGTGCGCGTAGAGCTCGGGCTGCGTCGCGCCGTTGAAATACGGCGTGATCACCGATACGGCATCCACGCCGACCTCGGTCATCTTCCGGTTCAGGTCGATCACGTCACGCGTCGCGTAGGCGCCGGTGCCGGCGATGACGGGCACGCGCGAACGGGCCTGGCTGACCGTGATGCTCGCGATGCGCAGCTTCTCTGCTTCGCTCAGTGCGATGAATTCGCCGTTGGTACCGAGGACGAAGAGCCCGTGCACGCCCGACTCGATCAGTCGTTCGACCAGCGCGCGCAGACCCTCTTCATCGACGTTCTCGTCTGCCGTCATCGGCGTGATCAGCGCGGGAACGATCCCCTTGAACGACATTGACATGCTTGCTCCATCGAGGACGGGACGGCCGGTGGAATCGCCGTCTCCGGGGTTATGCCGGAATCAGTGGGGCCGAGCGCCGGCGGCAGAGACCGCGTCGCTGAGCACGCCATCCGATGCAATTCGTATGAGGGAACGCGTTGTCCGTCATGTTCTTCGATGGACTTGCGCGGTTCGATCAAAAATTTGCTTGATGTGTGCATTCTAGCGGATATCGTGATCGATTCAGTCAATGAAAACCCTTATATGATCGAATCGATCATTTTTGGTCGTTTGCGGAAAGAAATGCGACAGACTTGGCTCCAGACCGCGCGTCGCACCCTGTTGCAATGAGTTGGGCCAGAAGAGCGGCCAGTGGCGGCGAAGGCCTGGACGCACAGCGCTTGATCTGCAGAGGAGTTTGATTCTCGTGAGCGCGAGGCATCTGATCGGAACGAGCAAATCGGCGATTCGCTTTGGTGCGTTTGAATGGCCCCGGGGGCGATGCCGCTGTCATCCGCAGTGGGTTGGTCAGTCCATGGCGAATGCTGACGATCCGAGAATAGCCCGTTGCATCGGTCTTGGAGCTGACCCTGTAATCCCGGACACAGCATCACACCAAGGTTGCTGAATCCATCGCACGTCGGAACGCTCGTGGCGAACGATATTTCAACGCGCTATGGGGAGGCTTCTCGTTGTAATGCTCGACGGCGATAGCCAGGTTGCGTGCCGCAGTCGTTCAGCGTCGTTCGCTTCGCCCCAACCTCAATTCGCTGTCGCGTGCCGATCCTGTCGTCGGGACGAGCGCGCCAGCAAGCTAGGGAGCCTTGTCGTCACAGCGTGATTGCCTGTTGAAACTCGGGTTCCGCGCAACGCGTGAGCGCGACTGCCGGCCCGGCGATGGCGCCGCAGGGGAGTTGACACTTTCCAGTGCGCGTCGCGCTTCGGCCGGCAGCCGCACCGTATATCGACCGGATTGCGCGGCAACGCACGCGCCGGGCGCGATGCGATTCCGACGCGACAGCCATGCGCTTTCGTTATCGCTCAGCGGCCGTCGCGTGCGGCGTGCGTGCAACCTCGGTCGCCACCACTCGAAGCGCGTCAATCACTGCACGCGCAGCCGGTGTCGGCGGGCTGCCGGCGCGCGTCATCAGGCCGATGTCGCGGGTGGTTCCGTGCATCGGCACGTCGAGCACGGCAAGTAGTCCCGCTTCGCATTCATAGTGCAGCTGCTGCGCGGACAGCACCGCGAGCATGTCGGTGTGTCGCAGCAGGCCGCGAATCACCGCGAGGTCGGCGCTCTCGACCGTCGCCATCGGCGGCTTGAGCTTCATGCGCCGGAACAGCGATTCGAACAGGCCGCGCGCGGGCGAATGGCTGCGCGGCAGGATCCATTGCGCACCGGCGAGGCTCGCAAGCGCGAGGTTGCGCACGCCGGCGAGCGGGTGATCGTGACGCGCAAGGACGACAAGGTTCTCGGACATCAGCCGTTCGCTGTCGAGGTCGCTCGCCGGATCGCTCGCGCGCAGCGCGCCGAGGATGAAGTCGATGTCGCCCGCGCGCACGCCGGCGACGAGCGCCTCGTATGCGCTTTCGTCGGTGATCACCCGCACCTTCGGAAATCGCGTGACGACGCGCGCGACCGCTTCGGGCAGCATCAGGGTGCGGCCGAGCGGCAGCGCACCGACCGTCACGGCACCCTGGATGCTGCCGTGCAGCGCGGCGACGTCGTCGGCGATGTGCCGCAGTTCGTTCAGCGCGCGCCGCACGTGCAGCAGGAACGTCTCGCCGTCGGCCGTCAGCAGCAGGCCGCGCGGATGTCGATGGAACAGCGCGAAGCCCGCGCCGCTCTCGAGAATCCGGATCGCGCTGCTGACGGCCGGTTGCGTGACGCCGAGCGCACGCGCGGCGCTCGGCATGTGCCGGTGCCGCGCGAGCGTCGAGAACAGCTGGAGCCGCCGCGTGTTGAGCAGGTACGCGGGCAGGCCGCCGTCGGCCGACGCGCGGCGGCGCGACTGGCGCAGCGCACACCAGTTCGCGAGCGCACCGAGTTCGGCGATCACGCGCTCGCCGCGCTTGAGCACCGCACGCCCGACCGGCGTCGTGAGCATTCCGGACGGCTTGCGATCGAACAGCGCTTCGCCGACCACTGTTTCGAGTTCCTGCACCGCACGCGTGACGGCCGACTGCGCGCGAAACAGCGTCGCGGCGGCCCGGCTTACGCTGCCCGTTTCGGCAACGCGCTGCACCGCGTACAAGCAGGCGAGGTTCGGAAGTTCGGTATTGTCCATGGGCGTTCGGGCGGTGTGCGTCGCGGCGGCAGCCGCGCGCACGACATGCGTGTATCCGGGCGGCCTGCGCCGGCGGCGCAGCTGGTTGAACGACTTTACCGGAACGGTGGCGGCAGAGCTTGCGTCGTGCTTATCGACCCATCTGTTTTATTTATCGGCCATGAATCGCCTAGTGACCGGTTGCGGCTCGCGGGCCGCCGAACGCCGACGCGCTAGCGCCATATCCGGCGGGCTTCCAGGCCGTCGGCGAGGTGCTTCGCATCCCGGTTGAAAGCCTGCCAGATATGCAGATTCACCAAAAAATCAGGGTTTACCCTGGCTGTCTTGCTTGGCCGGCGACTGAGTAATTTCGATCCCGGGGACCGCAAGCACACGGTTGCCGGCGCATCGGGCCGCCATCTGATTCATTGTTCGCCCGATCCGATCACGAAAGGGGCTTGCGCGCGGCGCGGCACCTGCAACCACAAGCGAGGCAGCGCAATGGGACGACAGCACATCATCGGAGCAGACGGATCGACGGACACATCGGCTGGCAGCACGCCGCTTTCCGATACGGTACGCGCGGGCATTCGCGGCGGCTTCGCGGGCGCGGTGCTGATCTGGGTCTACGAGGCGCTCGTGTGGGTCGGCGCGCAGCATCTGATGCCGCTCGCCGGTATTCCGCGCAACGCGACGGGGCTCGTGTTCGGCAAGGCCGCACAGGACGCGCTCGGCATTGGCGCGTACTTCATTGGCACCGCGATCCATTTCGCCTTCGCGCTGTCGTGGGGCATCGTGTTCGCGGCGATCTGGCCGTGGTTTCGCCGGCGCGGCTTCGAGGCGACGTTCGTCGCGCTGTTCTTCGCGATCGTCGCGTGGATCGTGATGCACGCGCTGATCATGATCGCGTCGAGCAATCATCCGAACTATTTCGACCCGAACGTGATCATCGGCGGGTTCATGTCGCATTTCGTGTTCGCCGTTCCGCTCGCGCTGGTCGTCAAGCGCAGCCTTGCGCCGTAGCCGCACCGGCGCGCAGCGAGCGAACGCGCACGCATTCAATCAGTAACGAACGGCGCGGCCTGACCGCGTCGGAGCATACGAAGGAGCATTGGCATGGCACGGATTATCGGAGGCATTGCGGCCTCCCACACGCCCACGATCGGGTTCGCGTTCGACAAGAACAAGCACGACGATCCCGTCTGGGCGCCGATCTTCGAAAACTTCGCGCCGCTGGCCGCGTGGCTCGCCGACAAGCGTCCCGACGTGCTGCTGTTCATCTACAACGACCATGTGACCTCGTTCTTCTTCGATCACTATTCGGCGTTCTCGCTCGGCGTCGGGCCGCAGTGGCATCCAGCGGACGAAGGCGGCGGCGCGCGCGACCTGCCGCCGGTCGCCGGCCACCCGGCGCTCGCCGCGCATATCGGCCAGTCGCTGATGGCCGACGAGTTCGACATGTCGTTCTTCCAGAACAAGCCGCTCGACCATGGCTGCTTCTCGCCGCTGTCGGTGCTGTGTCCGCACCGGCCCGACTGGCCGGTGCAACTGGTGCCGCTGCAGATGGGCGTGCTGCAGCTGCCGGTGCCGTCCGCGCGCCGCTTCTACCGGCTTGGCCAGGCGCTGCGCCGCGCGATCGAAAGCTATCCGGAGGACCTGCGCGTCGCGATCGTCGCGACCGGCGGACTGTCGCATCAGGTGCATGGCGAACGTTCGGGCTTCAACAATCCCGAATGGGACGCACGTTTTCTCGATCTGCTCGAGCGCGACCCGGAGCGCCTGGCCGGCATGCCGCTCGGCGAATATGCGACGCTCGGCGGCTTCGAAGGCACCGAGGTCGTAATGTGGCTCACGATGCGCGGCGCGTTGCCGGCGGGCGTAGTGTGCCGCCACCGCAGTTACTACCTGCCGTCGATGACGGGGATCGCGACGGCCGTCTACGAGCCGGCGGACACTGAAGTCGACGAGGCGGCGGCAGAGCGTCACCGGCAACGGATCGCGGCCGAACTCGCCGGCGTCGAGCAACTGCCGGGCACCTATCCGTTCACGATCGAGCGGGCCGTCCGCGCGTACCGGATCAACGACTATCTGCACCGGATGATCGAGCCCGCCCATCGCGCGCAGTTCCTGAGCGATCCCGAAGCGAGCTTCGCGGCCGCGGACCTCAGCACGGAGGAGCGCGACCTGATCCGCCAGCGCGACTGGCTCGGCCTGCTGCGCTACGGCGTGATCTTCTTCCTGCTGGAAAAGCTCGGCGCGGTGACGGGCGTATCGAACCTGCATATCTATGCGGCGATGCGAGGCGAATCGCTGGAGGACTTCCAGCGCACGCGCAACGCGCCGGGCGCGCTGTACTCGGTAGCCGGAACGAGCGCCGGGCCGCTCGGCTGGGACGGCGCGGACCAGCCGGGCAACACGTAACGAAGACGAAGGCGCACGCGGGATCGCGGCGCCTGCTCGACTGGAACGCTGGAAGTGAAACAGTTCATATAAATAGGATGACGAATCGATCCGTCGATCGTCGCAAAGGAGACAGGAGAGTCATGATGGCAAGTGGAAAGACAATCGACATCAAGTCGTTCATCGACAAGCAGCCGGTGTCGCGCTACCAGTGGCTGCTGGTCGTGCTGTGCTGCCTTGTCGTGATCGCCGACGGGATGGACGTCGCGATCATGGGGTTCGTCGCACCGTCGGTGATTCGCGATTGGGCGATCTCGCGTCCCGAATTCGGGCTCGTGATGAGCGCGGCGCCGATCGGGCTCGTGATCGGCGCGCTGCTGGCCGGCCCGAGCGCCGACCGGTTCGGGCGCAAGCGTGTGCTGATCGCGTCGGTGTTCCTGTTCGGCGTGTTCACCATCGTGACCGCGCACGCGCACTCGCCGTTCGAGATGGCGGTGCTGCGGCTGCTCACGGGCATCGGCCTGGGCGCTGCGATGCCGAACACGACGACGCTGCTGTCCGAGTACGCGCCGCAGCGGATGCGGGCGCTGATGATCACCGTGATGTTTACAGGCTTCAACCTCGGCTCGGCGCTGATCGGCTTCGTCGCCGGCTGGCTGATTCCACTGCACGGCTGGCGAGCGGTGCTGCTGTTCGGCGGCGCGCTGCCGCTGCTGCTGATTCCGCTGCAGCTGTGGCTGTTGCCCGAGTCGGCGCGGCTCCTGGCCGTGCGCGGTGCGCCGTCGCAACGCGTCGGCGCGCTGCTGAACCGCGTGTGCGGTGCCCGGTTCACCGGCAACGAGACGTTCGTGTCGAACGAGCCGCCGCTTCCGACCCGCAAGCCGATCGGCGTTCTGTTCTCGCAAGGCTATGGCCGCGTGACGCTGTCGCTGTGGATCACGTACTTCATGGGGCTGCTGGTGATCTACCTGCTGACCGGCTGGCTGCCGACGCTGATCAAGGATGCCGGGTTGTCCGTCAGCACGGCCGCGAACGTGACCGCGATGTTCCAGATCGGCGGCACGATCGGCGCGATCGGCGTGGGCTGGCTGATGGATCGCGTGCGCCCGGCGCCGGTGATCGGCGCCGCGTATCTCGGCGGCGGGCTGTGCGTGGCCGTGCTCGCCTGGGCCGGCGCGTTGTCGTCGTCGCTCGCGCTGCTGGTGTTCGCGGCCGGCTTCTGCATGAGCGGCGCGCAGACCGGGCTGAATGCGTATGCACCCGGCCGCTATCCGACCGTGGCACGCGCAACCGGCGTGAGCTGGATGCTCGGGATGGGCCGCTTCGGCAGCATCTTCGGCTCGGCGATCGGCGGTGCGTTGCTCGGCTTCGGCTGGAAGTTCGACGCGATCCTGTCGATGCTCGCGGTGCCGGCCACGCTGGCGGCCATCGCGATCATGACGACGCAGCGTGCGGCCGTGTCCGGACCGCATGAACTCGAAAATCCGGCGCACTGACGCACGTCGCACACCGCCGTCCGGCGCCACGGTGCTGGACACCTCATCAAATGCAGGAGCATCAATGATCATCGATATTCACGGCCACTACACCACCGCGCCGAAGGCGCTGGAAGCGTGGCGCAATCGCCAGATCGCAGCGCTCGGCAGTCCGTCGGAGCAACCGAAGGCGGCCGAGCTGAACATCCGCGACGACGAACTTCGCGAATCGATCGAACACAACCAGTTGCGGCTGATGCGCGAGCGCGGCCTCGACCTGACGATCTTCAGCCCGCGCGCGAGCTTCATGGCGCATCACATCGGCGACTTCGCGGTGTCGAGCACGTGGGCGGCCGTGTGCAACGAGCTGTGCCATCGCATCCATCGACTGTTTCCCGATCACTTCGTGCCTGCCGCGATGCTGCCGCAAAGCCCGGGCGTCGATGTCGCGACCTGCATTCCGGAGTTCGTGCGCTGCGTCGAGGAATACGGCAACGTCGCGATCAACCTGAATCCGGATCCGTCCGGCGGCCACTGGACGAGCCCGCCGTTGTCGGACCGCTACTGGTACCCGATCTACGAGAAGATGGTCGAGTACGACGTTCCCGCGATGATCCACGTGAGCACGAGCTGCAACGCGTGCTTCCACACGACGGGCGCGCACTACCTGAACGCCGACACCACCGCGTTCATGCAGTGCCTGACCTCCGACCTCTTCCGCGATTTCCCGACGCTGCGTTTCGTGATCCCGCACGGCGGCGGCGCGGTGCCGTATCACTGGGGGCGGTTCCGCGGGCTCGCGCAGGAGCTGAAGAAACCGCTGTTGAAGGACCATCTGCTGAACAACGTGTTCTTCGATACGTGCGTGTATCACCAGCCCGGCATCGACCTGCTGACCGGCGTGATTCCGGTCGACAACATCCTGTTCGCTAGCGAGATGATCGGCGCGGTGCGCGGCATCGACCCGGAAACCGGTCACTACTACGACGACACGAAGCGCTACATCGACGCATCGTCGCTCGATGCGCAAGCGCGTCACAAGATCTACGAGGGCAATGCGCGGCGCGTGTATCCGCGCCTCGATGCGCAACTGAAAGCGAAGGGGCTTTGATCATGACTGAACTCGGTGTGGTGTACCGCACGATCCAGCGTGCGGACAAGGATGTGGCGGCGCGGCTCGGCGCGCTCGGCTCGGCGACGGTGCACGAGGCAATGGGCCGAACGGGGCTGCTGAAGCCGTACATGCGGCCGATCTACCCGCGTGCGCAGGCGTCCGGCACCGCCGTCACGGTGCTGCTGCATCCGGGCGACAACTGGATGATGCATGTGGCGGCCGAACAGATCCGGCCGGGCGATGTGGTCGTTGCGGCGATCACCGCGGATTGTACCGACGGCTATTTCGGCGACCTGCTCGCGACCAGCTTCAGGGCGCGCGGCGCGAATGCGTTGATCATCGATGCCGGCGTGCGTGATGTCGCGGTGCTCGAGGCGATGCAGTTCCCGGTCTGGAGCAAGGCGATTTCGGCGAAAGGCACGATCAAGGCGACGCTCGGTTCGGTCAACGTGCCGGTCGTGTGTGCCGGCGCGCTCGTCCATCCCGGCGACGTGATCGTCGCGGACGACGACGGCGTGGCCGTGGTGCCGGCCGCGCGCGCGGCGCAAGTGCTCGAGACGGCGGCGGCGCGAGAAGCGAACGAAGCGGCGAAGCGCGCGAAGCTCGCGTCCGGCGTGCTTGGCCTCGACATGTACGACATGCGCGAGCCGCTGCGTCAGGCCGGCTTGCGCTATATCGACTGATGCAGGTGGACGCGATGATGCAGACGCCGGAAGCAGCGGTGACGGTCACGGGCATTTCGTCGATGGCGACGCGGCCATTGCTCGCGCGGCTTGCCGCCGCTTACGAGCGCGACACGGGCACGCGCGTCGCGATCACGTCGGTCGGCGGCGTCGACGCTGCGCGGCGCGTGCGCGACGGCGAGCCATTTGATGTCGTCGTGCTCGCGTCCGATGCGATCGAGCGGCTCGCGGCGGACGGTCACGTCGAGCCGGGCAGCCGCGTGGATGTCGCGCGCTCTGGCATCGCGGTCGCGGTGGCGACTGGCGCGCGGCGGCCGGAGATCGGTACCGAGACGGCGTTGCGCGATGCGATCCTGGGCGCCGGCCGGATCGGCTATTCGACGGGGCCGAGCGGCACGCACCTGACGCGCCTGTTCGCCCGCTGGGGCATCGCCGACGCGATCGCGGCGCGTATCGTACAGACCCCGCCCGGCGTGCCGGTCGGCGCGTTGATCGCATCCGGCGACGTAGAGCTGGGCTTTCAGCAGTTGAGCGAGCTGATGGACGTGCCGGGCGTCGCAATCGTCGGCGCGTTGCCCGACGCCGTGCAGGCCGTGACGGTGTTCGCCGCCGCGGTCTCTGCCGTCGCGCACGATCGCGTGGCCGCGGCGCGGTTCCTCGCGTATCTTGCGTCGCCGCAAGTCGCGCACATCAAGCGCGAACACGGGATGGAGCCCGCATAGAGCCGATGCCGCCGGATCGATAAACGAATCGGATGGGATTCACCTTTCTTCGCAACGAGTTCTCATAACGAGATTAGTTATGCTGATGAAGTGGTGAGCGGCGATGCGGCTCACACGATCTATCGAAGAATCAATACAACGTCGCCGCGTCGCCCGGTCCGGGCGAGCGGTATATCCAGAAGAAACGCAGGAGACAGGCATGCAGATGAACTGCAGGGCAGGGTGGACGGTGCGCGCATGGTATCGCGCGGCACGCGTGAGGCGCGATGCGCTGACCAGGGTGCTGGCAATCGGCATCGTGTGGCTGTGTGCGGCGCTGACGGGCTGGCCCAATGCGGCGAACGCGGCGAGCACCGCCGGACTCGCGAATCTTCCCGCGGTGATGCCCGCGATGTCGTGCCCGTCGGTCGCGGCGCTCGACCTGAGCGGCGTGACCGACGGTACCGTCACGATCACGTCGGCGGTGCTGCTGCCGGCCGGCACGGTGGTCGGTAACAACACGCTGCCGGCGCCCGTGTGTGACGTGAAGGGCACGATCGGTCCGGGCGCGTCGCTGTTCGAACTGCAGCTGCCTACGCAGGGCTGGACGCAGCGTTACCTGCAAACGGGCTGTGGCGGCCTGTGCGGCAACCTGTCCGTCAATGCGCCGATGGCATCGACGTGCGTGCCGGTGACGAACGGCACGATCGCGATGGCCGCGACCGACATGGGCCACGAAGGCGGCAACGACGGTTCGTGGGCGCTCGACCCGAAGGCGAAGCTTGATTTCGCGTATCGCGCCGAACACGCAACGGCTCAGGTCGCGAAGGCGATCATTGGCAAGTTCTATGCACGGCCCGCGCGCTACGCGTACTTCGACGGCTGCTCGGACGGCGGACGCGAAGCGCTGATGGAGGCGCAGCGCTTCCCCGACGACTTCGACGGCATCGCCGCCGGTGCACCCGCAAACGATCTGATCGTGCAGAACACGTTCCACCATGCATGGCCGAACGCGGCGAACACCGACCCGAAGACGGGCAACGCGATCCTGCTCGCCGGCAAGCTGCCGATGCTGCACGCGGCCGTGCTGAAGGGGTGCGACGGGCTGGACGGCGTGGTCGACGGCGTGATCGACAACCCGCGCGCGTGTCACTTCGATCCCGCGACGATCGTCTGCGCGCAAGGCCAATCCACTGCGACCTGCCTGATGCCGCAGGAAGCCGACGTCGTCCGCCGGATTCACGACGGTGCGACGACCGCGGACGGCACGCGGCTCGAGCCGCTCGTCTCGCGCGAATGGGGCTCGGAACTGAACTGGACCCTGTTCGTCCCGGCGACCGCGACCGCACAGAGCGGCACGATCGGCTTCGTGCTGCCGTTCCTGCGCTATCTCGACTACTACAACGCGTCGTATCCGTCCGCGGCGATCGGCGACCTGAAGTTCACGCTCGACGGCTTCGCGAAGACGGTGCCGGTATCGAACTACCTTGCCGCGACCGATCCCGACCTGAGCCGCTTTGCCGGGCACGGCGGCAAGCTGCTGCTGTGGCACGGGCTGGAAGACCAGCATATCTCGCCGCGTTCGAGCATCGAGTACTACGAAGCGATGAAGCGCTACATGGGCGACGCGCGAGTCGACCGCTTCGCGCGCTTCTACCTGTTCCCAGGCGTCGCGCACTGCGGCGGCGGGCAGGGGCCGAACGTGTTCGACATCCTGTCGCCGCTGATGGCATGGACCGAGACGGGCGCGACGCCGGGCAGGATCGTCGCATCGATCGTTGACGCGAACGGCAACACGACCCGCACGCGTCCGGTGTTCCCGTATCCGGCCACCGCGCGCTACACGGGCAGCGGCAGCACCGACGATGCGGCGAACTTCGTGGCCGATGCGCCGAGGGCCGACCCGTTCGTCGACCTGCACTGGGCCGGCGAATGGCTGTACTCGCCGGGTTACGAGGCGCAATGTCAGGTCCAGGATTCGCAACTCGTCTGCAAGGGCGGTAACGGCTGGCATGCGTATCGTCCGTGACCTGAGGACGGCGTGCCACGACCACAACAAATCACGCATTCAACAAGGCAAGGAAGGAGACAGATCGAAGAAGAAGCAGCATCACGGGGCGCGCTGACCGCCATCGCGATGGCGGCGGCCGCACCGGCGTTTGCGCAGAGCAGCGTCACGCTGTACGGGATCGTCGACAACGGGATCGGCTACCAGAGCAACGCGACGACGCTAGGCTCGACGATCGGCGGCAAATCGGTGGTGAGGATGAACCAGGGCGTGTGGGCCGGCAGCCGTTTTGGCTTGAAGGGGGCCGAGGATCTCGGCGGCGGCACGAAGGCGATCTTCACGCTCGAATCGGGCTTCAACTCGGGCACCGGCGCGACGCAGTACACCGATGCGATGTTCGGGCGGCAGGCGTGGGTCGGGTTGACCAATGCGACCTACGGCACACAGACCGCGGGGCGGCAATACGCGTCGTATTACCAGACGATGTCCGCGTTCAGCCCGACGACGTGGATCACCGACTACTACGGCGCGCACCCGGGCGACGTCGACGGGCTCGACACGATCTATCGCGCGAACAACACGCTCGAATACACGTCGCCGAAATGGTACGGGCTGACGCGGAGCGGCTCGTATTCGTTCGGCGGCGTGGCCGGCAGCACCAATGCCGGCTCGACGTGGGCGACCGGCATCCAGTACGCGGCCGGCCCGCTCGGCGTCGGCACTGCTTTCGAGCGCGTGAACAATTCGAATACGGCCGCCGGCACGTGGGGCGCGAATTCGACGACGTCGAACGGCGGCTCGCAGGTGGGCGTGTCGGCGCTCACGAACGGCTACCAGACCGCGAAGGCGCAGCAGCGGTTCGCGGTGGGCCTGAGCTACCGGTTCAGCGACGCGTGGGATGCGACGGCCACGTACACCAATACCGAATACATCCCGGGCGTGGCGTCGAAGTTCGTCAACACCGCGATCTTCAACACGGTCGGCAGCGGTGCTGCATTGGAAGCCGTCGGCAGTGCGGGATTTCGGCGCAGGATATGCGTACACGCGCGCGACCGACGCGAACGGCGTGCCCAGCTCAGCCTGCTTCAACGCATAGGCGATCTGCCCTTCGGCGAACATGCTCTTCTTCACGGCATAACCTCATGGTCTTGACGACAACGTCATGCTGAGCGGCCCCTAGTAAACAGTGCCATCATGTGAGCGAGTTTTCGACGGACTTTTCAATAGAAAGGAGTCGCGGTTGGCTATCTCTCGTGAGCCGGCAGGGACCCACCCGGGATGCTCGCATTGTCTCGCAGCGGCAACATGGCACACGCCCGCAAGCGGTTGGGCCGAGGGTAACTGATGTTTCGAACGGGACATGAAATGTCTCAAATCGGCAGTACGATGACTTTGCCGTGCGTCGAGGGAGGTGCGAATGATTCCAGGTGAAAAGGTGATGGTCGCAGTGTCGGCGAGGGCGCTGTTCGACTTCGAAGAGGAGAACCAGGCATTTCAAGAGGACGACCCGTCCGCGTATCTTGTGCTACAAGAAGGGAGGCTCGACCTACCGGCTCACCCGGGCGCCGCGTTTCCGCTCGTGCGCAAACTCCTCGCATTCAACGGCGGCGGTGCGGACAATGTCGAAGTCGCGATTCTTTCACGCAATGACCCAGTAACCGGCCTGCGGGTTTTCGCCTCGGCCCGACATCATGGGTTACCCATCGGACGCGCCATTTTTACCAGCGGGGCGGCGCCGCATCGTTATCTCGGTCCCCTCGGAGCGAATCTCTTTCTGTCGGCGAATGCGGTCGATGTTCGTGCGGCCATGGCAGCAGGTTTTCCAGCCGCCCAAGTTTATCCCCAGCCTTCGGCTGCAACACGCCTGCAGGACGACGGCGAATTGCGTATTGCTTTCGATGGCGATTCCGTGCTGTTTAGTGACGAAGCGGAGCGCATCTTCAGATTGATGCAACTGGAGCAGTTCATCGACCATGAAGTGCGCAATGCACGCACACCGCTGCCGCCGGGCCCGTTGAAGCCTTTCCTCGACGCGCTTTGCTGGTTGCGGAACGGGGTCAAGTTGCCCCTTACCGTGCGGACGGCGCTTGTCACGGCGCGAAGCGCGCCTGCACACGAACGCGCGATTCGGACGCTGATGTCGTGGGGTGTCACGGTCGACGAAGCGATGTTTCTCGGCGGTCGGCCGAAAGCCCCTTTCCTTGCCGAATTTGGACCGGACATTTTCTTCGATGACCATCTGCGCAACTGCGAGTCGGCGTCGCGGCACGTCACAACGGGGCACGTGCCTTATGGAATCAACAACGAGCCAGAGGTCGCTTTTCAACGATGGTGAACTCTGAATTGCTCGAGAGGGCGGCCGTCTGGCTACTCGAAGCGGACGGCCTGCTTATCACCGCCGGTGCGGGAATGGGCGTGGACTCTGGCTTGCCGGATTTTCGCGGCGACCAGGGACTGTGGGCCGCTTACCCTGCACTCGGCGATGCGAAAATCGCCTTCGAGGTGATTGCGAATCCGGATGCGTTCAGGAAGCACCCAGCACTCGCCTGGGGGTTCTACGGTCATCGCCTCGCACTGTACAGGCACGTTGAGCCGCACGCGGGCTTTTCCGTCCTGCGGCGCTGGGTCGATCGGATGAAGAACGGGGCGTTCGTCTATACCAGTAACGTGGACGGCCAGCACCAGAAAGCTGGATTTCCGGAAAGTGCCGTTGCCGAATGCCACGGGTCCATCCACCACCTCCAATGCATGGAGCCTTGCTCGGCCGACATCTGGCCGGCAGACGGATTTGTGCCAGACGTGGACACGCACGCGTGTCGGCTGCAGAATGAATTCCCGTGCTGTCCGCACTGTGGAGGACTGGCCCGACCCAATATCCTGATGTTCTGGGACTGGGGGTGGCTGGCGGAGCGCACGGACAGTCAGCTCGCGAGACTTGACGGATGGCTGCAAGGTGTTACACAGCTTGTCGTCCTGGAACTTGGCGCCGGCACTTCGTTGCCTACGGTCAGGCGCTTCAGTGAGCGACACGGGCCGCGCGTTATCCGCATTAACGCGCGGGAGCCAAACATTGATGCTGCGAATGGCATCGGTCTTCGCGGGAGGGCGCTCGAGACGCTCGAGGCGTTGGACCGAGTTTTGCGTGGCGCCTGACGGGTATGCGGATTGGCATCGCTGCGGTAACCGTGTCCTGGAAGACTGTATGCCGGAAACGTGGCGGGTCGGCGAACTTGTCGAGCAAAGAGTTCCGTGCTTGCCGGTCAGCCCTCCAACAGCTCGCGTGGCGGGAGAAGGCGATGCGTTGCTTGCGGAATATGTTAGACCTGGAGAGGCAACGGTGCCGTTGCTGGCAGTCAATTGGCGGGATGTCGCAGACGCTATGGACAATTGAGGATAATTTATCAACTCGAGTAACTTGCACGCGCTCGTTCGCAACGGCGGCAAGGAGGCATCAATCAAGCTGACTGCTGGTTGGTCACGCAGGAAATCACGTCTTCGCGCCGATGAAATATCGAGGTACATGCGAAAAACGAATGAGACAGGAGGAACCCGTGGGGGAACCGACGTTGATCACGGGTGGCAAACTCGAATATGCCGCATGGGTGCAAGATGAAGGGGCGGACGAATGCGTGGACGTCCCGTTTGACGTTACTGACAGCGCAGTTGCGTATGTGATGGAGCCGGTACGCTTTGTTGGGGAGATTTACGTACGTGACATCTTCTCGCTACTTGATCGCAATCCCGTGTTAGTCGAAATGTTCAGCCGAGCGTATGCAGCCGAATATCTGCGGGGGCAAAGAAAGGAAACGCACAGGCCTACACGGGCGAGTACGACGCGGAAGGCATCGAATACCTCGAATTGTTCTACGACTGGGACAAGGACGGCCAAATGGAAGAGCGTCGCGGAGTTCACCGGCTGTGGGTTGGTGGTATGGGTTACGAACTGCGCGATGACGTAGTCGAGGATGGTTCTTTTCGATACACAAAGGGAACCCGCATCCGGTGGGCCATCAAGTTTTCACCGGTCGGTCATATTTTTAACCTTCCCTTGCGGTTTAACCCCGAGGTATCCGTTGCCGACAGTCAGGACATCACGCGTACGCTTCACACATTTCAGGTGCCGAGTCCGACGCTTGCACAGGTTATCCATGCTGCGCTGTGGGAACTGTCGTGGGCGGGGAATCCCGAGGATACTTACGAGTTCGTGGAAATGATTCACGACGCTGCAGACGAGGCGAAAATGTCCGCGCCGATGACCGCAGAAGCTCTTATCGAGTGGCTCAAGGGAATGGATGGAGAATAGACCGCCGCACCGGGGCAATCGATCGCAAGCTCCACGATGTGGGAGTTGTCAGACGCTGCGTCGACAGGGGCGGTGGAAGCAGGCCTTCCCTTGATTTCGTTGCGTTTTACAGGAGTAGGATGGTCTAGCTGTGACGAGGCCTGGCAGTGAGTCCCCCAAATAACGACCAATGAAAAAAGCTATTACCACTGTAGCGTCATCCTCGCGCCAAACCAGCTGGCCGTAAAACACGCATGAGCTTAGTTGCCCCGATCGGCGCGAATCTGCTGACTTTCCAGATGCGAATGCACTCGCGATGCGGCGCGCGAGGTAGGCCCGCCCGATCGCCAAGCGGTCGAGCGAGCCCGGCTGGACCGCATCGGAGCAGGGCGATCGGCCCGAAGCGTGCTCGGCGGGATTCGCCGCCGCCTCATGCAGACGGTCCGACAGGTCGGCCGGCCCGATCTCGCGGACGTCCGACACATCCCGACGGTGAGCATTTTCGGGAAGCGAAAGCGGTCGGCGAAGCGATCGAAGCGCTGCGCCACGCCCGCGAACGACCCTGCAGATCAGCAACACCGCTGGCATCTCGCTGCCGGCCCGCGCCGTTTCCGTGCGGCGTGCGCTCGGCATCGCGACACTGACGGACCTCACGGTGCGGATTCCGCGCCGGCATCAGTCGTGAAAGCAATGCCCGGGCTCGGGCCGGCCAGTGCGCGGCGCATTGTGCCGTGGGAACAATTGCGGCTGCGGCACGATCGGCCGGCACCTTTCGCGTGCCACCTGCCGCTCGGTACGGACAACCACTACCCGGCGGTGCAGGCATGGCCGTCGTTGCACGAGTCCGCGGCGACGCAGCGCGGCAACCGGAAAGAAGCTGAACGGCTGATCCTGTGGGCGATCGTCGAACGCGGATGGGCGTTGCCGTCACTGACCACGGAGAACGCGGTTGCGTGCCGTGCGTTCCTGCGCCGTCCGACGGCGCTGATACGCTGGGTCGGTCCGGTACGGCCGCGTGGCTGGGCCGACTGGCGTCCGCTCTCGGGGCGGCCGGTCGGCCCGGTCGGCTCCCTACGCTGTCCGCGTTCGGCACATTGTTCCGCTGGCTGATCGAGCAACGCTATCCGCTGGCGAATCTGTTTTTCGGCATCAAGGTGCGCGACACGCAACGCGCGAGCGCGCTCGACACGTCGCATGCGTTCACCGAAGGGTAGTGGTTGTTCGTCCGCACGATCGTCAATGGTTTCGAGTAGTCGTACGGCTGGGAGTCTGCCGCGGCGCAGCGGATGCGCTTCACCCTGGCCTTCGGGTACGCGAGGGCTTGCGCGCGAGCGAACTGATTCGCGACCGCGTCACAAATAACTTTCGACTCTCGTAACGTCTGGGAGAGCGGCACGCGCAGGAAAATCGATATCGGGACATCGAATGTCTCAATGCCATTGAACAATACCGCCGTTACTAGCGAAACGAGGTCGTCAGACGCTGTTCAACCTGACGGCCACTTTTCAGCATTTTGCCGTTCTGTCAGCCCTCGGCACCCGGATCGTGAAGCGGTGACCGCAAAGCTTCGCGGCGGTGTCAACACCCGTCACAGATCGAGTTGTCCTCAAGCGTGAACGCAATCGCCCATGCTTGTGGTGATCCATGATGGCCATCGAGGCCATCTGCGCGCAGCGTCATCGACTCACGAACTGGTAGGCGCTCGGCCCCTGGGTAGGGCAACGGAATTCACGCGGCATTGGATTTCACGGCGCACAACCTCATGTTTTCGCGCGCCGCGCCGTTAACCTTGGTAACGCAACCGTGAGCCGCACATTTGACTTGGAATAGCGGGCATACCCAGGCGGATCACTGACAAAAACATCGCTGTCGATATTTGAGGAGGGCGAGGCCGATCTTGATGGAGATGTCAATGTTGTTCTGGAGGCTGCTCATTGTGGTCCGCCAACCGGAAACGGATTTTTGTGGGGCGCCCGGAGGCGATCGTGTGCGCCAGCACAATTTCTGACTGGGTTTAATTTCAGTGTTTTTGTTATCAATTCTTCATTTGCCAGCCTTTTAAATTTCGGGAAAAAATCTTGGGCGATCTTATTACACAAGAAAAAATCATCGAGGCTTTGCAGTGGACTTACGACAAAGCCGTTAATGGAGTTATGGGTACCGATTCGGCGGAAGAGCTGGCGGCCGAATATTCGATGCAAGACGGGACACTGGTCGAAAAGGTCGACTCGCTCATCCGTTGGCAAAATACGAAAGCCGGCGCTGCCGGCTTCGTCACGGGGCTTGGTGGCTTCGCAACGATGCCGGTTACGATCCCGGCCAACCTTGCCTCGGTGTTGTATGTGCAAATCCGGATGATCGCTGCCATCGCAAAAATGGGTGGCCATGATCTAAAGAGCGACAAGATCAGAACGCTGGTGCTGGCTTGTCTGGCCGGCGACGGGACAATGGAGATCCTGCGCGATGTCGGCATCCAGGTTGGCAAGAAGGCCGCCCAGATTGCCATCAACAAGATTAGCGGGGCAGTCATCGCCAAGATCAATCAGGCGGTGGGATTCAGATTGGTCACAAAGGCCGGCAGCACTGGCGTGGTTAATCTGACGAAGATGGTTCCGTTCCTCGGTGGTGTGATCGGCGCGGCGTTTGATGCCACGGTAACCAATATGATCGGTAATGCCGCGCGCGATATCTTTATTACCGGAAAGATCGTCGAACACATCGAGTGACAGCCCTGATGACAGACCGAGTTGGAGTCGGTCTGTTCCTGGCCCTGGTTCGAATCGCGGGCAGAGTCCGAGGCCAAGAAACTGATGCTCCGCATGCGCCTTGGAAATTTGCTCGGGCGGCAGGCAGCCGAACGGGCCGTGAGGCCGCTCGGTGTGGTATCCGATTCACCACGTCTCGATCAAAGCTCCGGTACGACAGATCGATACGAACCGGTGCTCGTTGAAAGCGTGAAGCGGCAGGTGATCCTGCGCCGAGCCGCGGCGCACCATGTGCATGACAGCGCGATAACCCGAGATCATCGCTCGCGTTGTCGGGCAAAACGGTAGAGCACATTTGCTCGCGGTTCTGGTAGGTTTCAAAGATATCAGAAGCACAGGCTCCGCACGATTGCTTGCCGATGCATCACGCGTGATGCATGATCAACCGGAAAGAAAATGGCCAAAGTTCATCCTCCACTTTCAGAAATCCATGTGGCGTCCGCAGGCGAGCATGTCGAATTCGATATGCTCAGGCAACTGGCGGACGGCCTGCCCGAATGCTACGAGTTGTTCCATGGCGTGGACTGGACACGTGCCGAGCCTCATCACGACAGTCATGGCGAGCTTGACATCGTGGTCGTCAACAGCGCCGGTGACATCGCGGTGCTGGAGGTGAAGGCGGGAGAGATCGAGGCGAACGTCGACGGCATGTTCAAGCAATACGGCGCACAACGGAAGGATATCGGTCGGCAGGCTGGCTGGCAGTTCGGCTCGATCTTGCAGCGATTGAAAACGGAAGGTCTCGATGTGCGCCTGTTGCATTGCCTCGTGTTGCCTCATTACCGTATCGGCGATGCAGGCACGATCGGCTACCCGCGTGAGCGTATCGCGGACGCGGATGACTGCAAGGACCTTGTTGGTTTCATGCAGCGCCGGCTAGGGGCCGGCCGGCCCGATCCGACGAAAGAGCGGGTGCGGGCGTTCCTGCTCGACCGCATGCACGTCCAGCCCGACATTTCGGCGCTGGCGGGGACGCTCCAGCGGCGAGTCGACGTCATTTCCGGCGGCTTGGCGCTGTGGGTGCCGCGCATTCAGGTTGCGAGCGGTGTCTTCCACGTGCGGGCGACGGCGGGGTCGGGCAAGACTCAACTGGCGCTCGCGCTACTACGACAGGCCCGAGTCGCCCGGAAAAACGCATCCTATGTCTGCTTCAACCGGCCGCTGGCCGATCAGATGCGAGAGTTCGCGCCATCGGGAGTCGAGGTGAGCAGCTTCCACCAGCTGTGCTGGAACGCAGCAGGTCGACCGCGTATACAGCCAGACTTCGAAGAACTCGCAAAGCGCTACCTTGACGAGCAGGAGCAAGCCACCCCGGATCTCGACGTGCTGGTGATCGATGAACTGCAGGACATGCAGGCGGAATGGGTGCAGTCATTGATCTCGCGCGTGTGCGAGAACGGTCGCATTTACCTGCTCGACGACCCCGAGCAATGCGTCTACCCGGATCGGGCCGAGATCGAAATCGGCGATGCCGTGGTGATTACCGTCCGGGAAAACTATCGAAGCCCGCGCAGAATCGCCGAGACGATCAATCTTTTGCGGCTGACCGACGAGCCGATTGCGCCATGTGCGCCTCTGACCGGCGTGCCACCGGAGTTTTCGGTCTATGGCTCAGACAAGAAGAGCGTTGCACACGCGACCGCCGATGCGGTTCGCCGGTGCGTGCAACTCGGCTACGCGCTCCAGGACATTGTCGTGCTGTGCTGGCGGGGACGGGGACATTCGGAACTACTCGTGAAAGACACGCTGGCGGAATGGACGCTTGCGAAGTTCACGGGAGACTATGACGAGCTCGGGCAACCGATCTGTTCGGAGGGCGACCTGACGATCGAAACCGTGCGTCGTTTCAAAGGGCAGTCCGCGCCCGCGATCGTGCTCACCGAGGTCGATTTCGACCAATCCGACGCGCTGTGGCCGCGTCTGCTGTTTGTAGGATTGACGAGGGCGCGCATGCACGTGGAAGTCGTGATGTCCGAGGCGGCGGCACAGGCGCTGGAGCGGCGCCTGGCTGCCGCGGAAAATCCTGACGCCTGAGGGTACTGATGCCCCGGCCGCGCTCGGGATGCCCCCTGTTGAAAGGACGCGTGCGAATGATCCTGGAGAGAATTGGCATCATTCGCGCGCCACCCCACGTCGTCCTAATGCAGGACCACGGTAATCGTGTGGATCAGCAGCCCGATGAGGCCGCCGACAAGCGTGCCATTCAGACGGATGAACTGAAGGTCACGACCGATGTTGAGCTCGAGTTTTCCCACGATCTCGTGATCCTTCCAGTCTTTCATCTTGCTCGAGATGAAGCCACCGATCCTTGGGCGCAGTTCGTCCAGTATGCCGGGGATTGCACGCATGATTTGTTCGTTGATCGCAGACAATGTTTCCTTGCTCTGGAGAAGCGACGCACCAAGCGAAACCGACATTGATGAGACCTTGGCGAGCGTCAACGAACTGGACCCGGACAAATCGCGTTTGAGCCAGTCGTGCATGTCCTGCCAGATGCCATCCACGTAGGCCGCAAGTTCGTCGTTCCTGGCGATTTGCTCCTGGTAAAACCGAATTTTGTGTCGCAGCTCCGGATCGCGCTTCAGGTCGTTGACATAACGTTGTACCGACTGACCGAACCATTCGCGCAGCGGGTGATCCGGACAATTGTTGACTTCGTCGAGCTTCTCGGCCAATGTCTTCAGGAGCTTGTCGATCGCGATGTTGGCGATCGAGTCTTTCAGTGAATCGAAGAGCGCAGGGATCATGTCCTTGAGAAAGCCGGCGATTTTCTCTTTGACTTCCTCCTTGTTCAGATATTCATTCGCACCGTGCAATATTTGGTCGAGCAGCGCCTGATGCCGGTTATCGCGCGTCAGTCCTTGAAGAATGTTGCCGGCGAGGGTGGACAGGTCGAGACTGATGAACCTGTCGTTGACCACTTTCTTCAGGAAGGTGCGAAGCGCGTCGTGATCGACGGCATCGAGCACGAATACCAGCAGTCTTCCGATGACGGACGCGGCCTTATCAGCGTTTTCCGCGTGCGCGAGCCATGTGGCCATCCGCTCAACGGGGTTGATTTCGCCGAGGGCATGCTGGATGCGGTCGGTCGAGAAAAACTCCCCTTGAACGAAGTCGCCGAGGTTGTCGGCAATCCGGTCCTTGTTCTTCGGAATGATCGCAGTATGCGGTAGTGGGATGCCGAGCGGATGACGAAACAACGCGCTGACGGCGAACCAGTCTGCCAGCGCGCCGACCATTGCCGCTTCGGCGAACGCGCCGATGAAAGGCCAGGCGGCGCTTGTGTGCCCGTAAGCAACGGACGCGGCATAGAGGGCCGTCATGAGCACGAGCAGACCCGTGGCAATCCAGCGTGTCTGGATCAGCTTCACGCGCTTGAGTTCGTCAACGGCTTCCGAATAGCGTGCGTATGTTGATTCCTGGTATGTGGTCGACATGATCGTTCAGGTAATCACCGACGGGTAAGCATGCGGAACACGAGCGCAATGATTGCGCTCATAGCCGCGGCTGCCACTCGCCAGTGCGTTTGGGGCCTTGATGAAATCGGGTTGAATCCGGAGCACGAGATTCAATCCGAAGTGGAAAATGAGCAAACCTCTTTCAATACGCGAAATCGTCGCGGGATCAATCTTGCTGATACCTTGTATTTGCGAGCTTTCATCGGGCAAGTGACAAGTCAACAGATAGCCATTGCAAAAATCCTTCGGGCAATGATGGGGACGGCTCGTCGTTCGTGGCATCGAGATCTGCCTCGAGCTCCTTCACATCGCCGTCGTTATCGTCCCCTGATTCCTCTTCCAGGGAATTCAGCTCGAAGTCAGGTTTCCCCAGCAGCACTTGAAAGCGTTGGGCGCGCGCAAGCAGCACGCTATATTGGAACCGCTCGTAGCTTTGCTCCTGGAACGGCATGCCGACACGAACCCATTGGCCCGATGTTTCTGCGAGGCTGCCGACGCGGTCGACACGTCCGATGCGTTGTTCGAGCTTGGCGGGGTTCCATGGCAGGTCGTGATGAATGACCTCCGCACACTCCTTGTGAAGATCGATGCCCTCACTGCCGATCGAGGTGCAGATCAGAATGTCGGGCGCAAGGGGGGAGTTGAACGCTGCACACAGGGCAACGCGCCGATCCGGCTTGATGGCACCGTATAGAGTCTGAACTGCGAAATCATCGTCTCCGACCTTGGCCTCCCCTTCGTCATCGTTGGCGCCATGGCGAGTCGGCTGGATATTGACTCCGCGCCACAGGCTGCGGCGCTGGGTATTGGTCGACGCATGAGGATTGATGCTGCCGTTGGCTTCAACGAGTGCGCTCACAAATCGGTGCATTCGGCTCCACGGCGATTCACCCTCGCCGCGCGGCGCACGAATGCCGCGGTATACCGCGTTCGCGAGTTGCTCCGGGGCGATGGCGACGCGATCGGACAGCACCACGTCCTTGACGTATTCGCGGAACAGGTCCGGGCGCAGGATGACCTTCCTCAGCCCTCGCTGCAGTGCTACGTAGGTGTCGTAGAACGATCTTGCGACATCCACTGGCTTGCTGTCATTCTGCAGCAGCATATCCGCCTCGTTTTCGAGCAGGCGCCATATCAGACCGCAGAACGCTGCGCTATCTGTTCCCTCCCAGATATTGATCGTATCGGCAAACCAGGTTTCGGCATGTGAGAGTACTTCCTTGCGGACAGCCGCGACGTCGGCCGGTTTTCCGATCTCGGCGCCAAGAATTGACCGCACCAGCCCATGGTCATATTGATGCGGGTAATGAAAGGCATCGCGTAGCGCAGCGAGAAGCGTATGAGTCGCCTTCGGAGGTGCAAAGCGGCCCCTTGCCTCTGAGACGGCCCAGATATCCATCAGACGATGCACACGACGTGGCGTAACGTTGGCCCCGATGCACGCCAGCGTACTTGCCGCAAACTCGATCGCTGCCGGTTGAATGCCTGCAACCCTGGCTGAAAATTCGTCCGTATCGGATGCGCCGCGGCATAGCCACAACATGCGCATCAGCCGCATGTCGACGAGTTCGGAATGTTCGAGCATCGTTTTGCGCCGCTCGACAAATCCGGACGCCCCGCTGGATGATGCCTTCTCCATGCCGTCACGCAGCAGGTCTTCGATCTCTTTGAGCGTGTCCACGCGTTCGCAGAATATCAGCGTCTTGCGTCCATTCCGGTAATTCGCGAGCGCTTTGTCTACCGTGGCGCGAACCTTCGGGTGCTCATGATGCTGAAGCGCGTTGTCGAACATCGTGATATAGCCTTGCGTGACGGCATCCACGTGCACCGGGATATCCTTGAGCGCCGTCGCACTGCTTTTGAAGGCGGCTTTGCTCGATGTCAGTCCGCCCATCAAATGTGCGTTGGCTGTGTCCAGGGATTTGCCGCGGATGCGAAGCTGCTGATCGAGCCGCATGGCGAGGTAATGGATAAACGCGTCGGCATTTTCGGCCATGCCGCGGGTTTCATACAGTGCTGTTCGCTGCGGTTGCAGATCGATCTTCGTAAAGTCTTGACCTGCGTGGAAGGCGCGATGGGCTCGGGACTTCGTGTGGCGGATCACGATCGAGCGTTGAGCATCGGTCAACTTGTGGACCGCGTCGCGGTACTTCAATGCTTCATCGCACATAGCGCGCACATTGGGATTGGCCAGCCGGTCTTCGGCGAGCACCTTGATGCGCTCGCTCATGACGGCCGCGGAAGCGCCGGTGGTCGTCTCGTGCAGTACCGATACTGCATCGAGATCGTCTGCCAGACGGTCCCATTGCTTGCGAAAGCGGTCATTGGCCGCCAGGCATTGCGTGACGACACCTTGTGGCGCGTAAATTTCTGACAGGACCGCCTGGGTTCGGCTGCCCGGCATGGCCGCGCGATCGAAAACGCGGCGCATCTCGCTTTCGGCAAGCTGGAATGGCGTGGCCGACATCAGCAGCTTGTGACGAATGGACGGAGCGAAGACCGTCTTGAAGATGTCCCCCCCGTTGTTGCCGTCCTTCCAGTTGTGCGCTTCGTCTACAACGGCAAGCTCGATGCCGGATTCGGCGATCTTCTCCAATATGACCGCATCCATGAGCTCCCTGAAAAACGTGCGAATGGCGTGTGCGTCCGGGTTGACGCGCAGTCTGTCCCATTCGCTCGACAACCTCTCGCTCTTGTCCATGACACGCTTCACGCAGTGGCGTGTTCTGTACAAATCGGCGCGCTCGAGCTGCTTGAGCTTCTCGCTGGTCATCCCGGACACGATCACGTTCTCGTCGTCCAGCGCCTTGATGATGGGGTCTCGCGTCTGTTTCCACGCGCCTGCGAGGAGGACGCCGAGCAAGAAAGTACAGAATCGTTGCGTTTCCCACTGATTGAGCTTGGGTCGCCGCAGCCCTGACATCCCGAGAATGAGGACTTCCGGAACATAGCGGCTCTGTTGCGCAGTGAACTCCCTGAAAACGCCGTTAAGCCATGCGAGTGCGTCGCCGTATTCATACGTCTGAAGCCGGGATGCCATCTCGCGAACCAACGGCTCTTGAGCCGCCCTGAGCGCATCCAGAAAGGCCCACCAACCGGAGATCGATATTTCTGAAGTAAAGCTCAATGCGGCCTCCGAGTTTCGGTCGTAGCCGTCGTTGGCGCGAAAGTTCGTATTGGGATGGCGCAATAGCTGATTGGTCCTGCACCAGATCCAGAACGAATTTAGAACGCTTCCCTGGCGTCGGTCCGAGACTCGACCCACAGGATCGTTGTCGTAGTCGTGCAGATTGGCCACCAACTGCCAATAGTCCCTGACGATCAACGGCCGCAGCGGTGCCACCTTCTTGCCTTCGGTGCCGAGATACGTGTCGCCAAAACTGCGTAGCTCCTGCTCCCACTTCGAGCGCAGGACGGCACTGGGTGGCGTGATCAGGAGAGCGCGGCGTTGGCTCCTGGGTTTTCCTCTCAGCATCGCTCCAAGCAGCGCCATCGCCACATACGTCTTGCCCATGCCGACCTCATCGGCAAGGAGCTGGGTATCGAAGCCGTCTTCAAAGCGTGACAGGAAGGCCTTGGCCGTTTCGCGTTGCCGCGTCCAGTCCGCCTGATACTCGCGCCGAGGGGCTGTCGTGCGGACGATCTTGTCGAAGTCTATCGATGTCATGGCTGGATTTGCGAATGGCAGAACCGAAGGTATTCACCAACGACGCGGTCGGAATCGTCGGCAGGCAGCATCGAGCGAAGGCGATCGAGAAGCGGCTTCCCCGCGCCGTGGATCGATGCAAGCCTGGAGGCGAGCAGTGCAAGTTCGCCGAGCTTGAAAGCGGTATCGGTGGACGTGGGCGCCGCCATGCTTTCATGCGCGATTACCTCGGCAAAGGTAACAAGCGGCGATGCAATCTCCCGCTCCCATCGTTCGGCAAGCTCTGAGCCGGTCGTTTCGGTGCAGGACTTCGCACGCTTGCCGAATTCCTTTTCGATACGCGAGAACAAATTCAGGTAGCCCTGCATCCGAATGACCGGGTTTCGGTCGCGGGTTGCCGCGGCAAGGACCGCCGGATCGTCCTCGACAGCCGGTGAGTCGCCAGGTATGTACTCGTCGGGGTCGCGATCGAGCGGCTGGTCCGGGTAGAGGTGGTGGTACATCCAGTCCTCGGCCGTCGGAAAGACGTAATGCTCGCGGTGCGCGAATAATTCCGTCGAGTGCCGGAATGGCAGATAGTGGTGCAGCGACGGATTATCACGCAGGCTGAATCGCAGGTTTCGTCCGCCCAGCAGGCAACGGGCCAGCAGCCCCCGGTCGAGAGGCTGTGATAGACCGTCGTGGAAACGTAAATCATCAGCGCCCCACGTGACGTCGTAGAGGGAGAGTTGATCGACCTGGTTTGCCAGCGCCTTCACGACGAACACCATGTGATCGGGCTTCTCCGAGGTGCGCAATTCGATACCTTGCACGAAGTCGGGATAGTGGGGCAGCGATATGTAATCGTCGTCGGACGGCGCAATGGCTGCCGGCTGAGTGGCCGGCAACGCGTGGAAGCGGTCGGATTCGTCGACCGACAGATTGCGGCACAGGCTTTTCAGCAGTGAGTCGACGTTTCCGCGCCTGGGGCGAGCAACGCCGAGCTCGCGATTGCCGCCCTGCCAGGCCTTGCGCGTGAAATTGCCGCTGCCGAGGTAAACGAGCGCGTCGTCGCCGCGGGCAAGGATCACGATCTTGGCGTGAAGCTTGCGTTCGATTGCATGGTCGGTCGTGTCGATCGGCTGGTTCGCTTGTTCGATGCGCGTACGTTCCTGATCGGAAATACGCTTTGGGATCAGAAAAAGCCGCGTAGACGCGAAGCCACGGAAGTGACGCTGACAGAGATACGCTGAAACGGCTTCGTCCGTGATGACGTCAAGCTGCGTCAGTTGCGGGAAAGTCTCGTGCATATCGTCGACCAGTACCCGACTTTCCGGCGTGCGGTCGAAGAAGGGCGATACGACAATGATCCGTTCGGGCGACGCGTAATTTCCGTAGGTCGCCGTCCACTGTTCAGCGAGGGCTGCGAGCCCGTACCGTTCGTCATAACCCTGGTGAATCAGCACGGCTTGGTCTGTGTCCGGAAGATCGCGCCAGCGCTCGAGGCGCCGCTCGATCTCCGTGAGTGCTGCGGCGAGCGGTGCGGAGTCGAACGGCGCGTAGCCGCTTCGCAGGATTCTTGCAAATTCGGTCAGCACCGCTCGATCGTCCGCCTCCTTGTCGGTCCAGCGGAATGTGTCGAATACCTCGCGATTGGCAAACAGACCCGACCGCGTGAGGTTCATCGAGCCAATCACCAAATGGATGCTTGAAGCGGTGATGACCAAGTAGGCCTTGGGATGATGGCAGGTGTATGACCGCATGCGGACGGGCAACAACTCCATGAAGTGCGGCAGCCTCAAATCGGCACCGGTCTTTCGCGCGTCATAGATCATGACCGGCACTGTCTGCGCTATCCGCGCCAGATGCGTCATGCGCGGCTCGAACGGCTTGCCGAGTGGCTGGAGCGCGCTCAGGTTGAGCACCTGCTGGTCGTCAAATTCGTAGGTGACGACGACAATATGCTGGATCGGATCGCGATCCGAACGCTCGAAGATTTCACCGAAGTGATCTCGCAGCGAGGCAATCCGGGTTGTCATTGCTGCGCCTCCGTCTGATCTTCGGCCCAGTCGTACCAGTGGCGGCATTTGTCGAAGTGCCATTGGCGGCGATACCGGAACTGGATCCTGTCGAGGCAATCTTTCATGTCGTGTGCGTTCTGCGTATCGGAGAGGGTCTGACGCATCGTCTCGGCGTCGACACGTCCAGTCACGATCAGCTCATCATGATCGATGATCGGCGAAGTGCCTTTGGCGCGTTGGTGCTCGATGTGATGCTCGACGATGCATCGCGTCAACGCGTGATAGTCGGGGCGGCAATCGGCCAGGGTCCGGAAAAGCGCTCGCGCATCCTGAAACACGGGTGCCGTCATGTATGCGCTGGCCAACGCGATAACATTCGCGGCCAGAGCGTGAGGGTCGGGCGGTGTAGCGTTCTCGAAGCCGCCGCCGAATTCCATGGCTGCGACGCGCAATTCAAATATGAATAGCGAGGCCGCCGAAAGGCGTTCGAAGTTCCAGAGCGCATCGATCTCGTTCTTCAAGCCGGGGTACGTGTCGCGAAGCAACTGGAAGAAGGCGACGTAATCCGCGTGCCCGGCATCTTTGGCCGAAATGTCGCCGATCTGGATGGGTGCATCCCAGAGCGGCGCCGTTCGCGGATTCTTGGCGCACCATTCACGGATGACTTGCTTCCACGTTTGCCGTTCGCGCGATGACGCGGGCGCGGTGATGCCAAAGTTCCGGCCGAATGCCTCCATTTCCTCCGGCGAGAACGATTCGGCGCGAGCCCAGCGTGTGAGTGCGTCGCGCAGCGGCACGCTGGAGCGTCTGGACGAGAAGCCGTCCGCCAGCGCGACGCCATGTGGTTCCAGGCGCTTGCCGTGCTTGTCGACGAGCCCCCATCGGATTGCCGCGCTGGTGTAATGGCCGAGCGTGCCGTACGACAATCGCTGATAGATGGAGTGTCTCTTCGGAATCGCCGAGAGCTGAATATCGCCTTCGCAGAGCTCCCGGTATTTGGTGATGTTGATCACCGGGGCGCCCGCCTTCGCGTTCGCGATGCCCCAGAAGATTTCCAGTACGCGGAACCGTCGCGCGAAACCGGTCGTGTCGCCAGGCTCCCCTTCGTCGAGGATCTTGAGAAAGCAACACAGCGCGCCAAGGTACGCCGGACGCAGCGTCAGTACCGTGAACTGCGGAAACAGCAAGTCCTGCAACGCACCAGCGGGCCGACGAAATCCTAGTGGATCGATGGCCTGCGCCGCGCGATCCAGCACGACATATTCCGTGAACTTCATATGGGATCTTTCACATCCAGAGGTCGTATTTTATTGAGAACAGGCAGCCATCCAAGCAGAATGCCGTTGCGCGGATTCATTTCCGGCGTTCAACGCTAGGGCGTGTGTTGACGTGAGCGCGCAGCGTCCTGAATGCCGGCCCGTCAACCTGCCCGCGGTATCCGGATCTGAGCCGGTATGACCGAGAATGGCTGTCTGCAGCCGTTAGCCGTTCATCGGCCCGTAGCGCTTAGCCAGTTGCACGTAATCGCGCGCGAATTCGTCACGCAGCGCCTGCGGCGCGAGCACTTCCACGGCGGAACCCAACGAGCGCAACCACCATCTCAACTTGAGACTCGGAACGACCGTGCCTGTTATTTTTAATCGACCATCCGGCATCGTTTCATCCTTCTGGTCCTTGGCTATCGGCGTGTCCTTCAAGTGATTTCCCGCACTCCCTTCGAACGCGAGCTCCAGCAGTGCCGGGGGCTCCGGCAGGAAGTCGAAAACCTGTTCCGCGTCGATATAGGCGCGTAGCCTGAAGTCGCCGGGATAGTCGAAGGTCTCACCCGATTCGACAGCGGAGCTGATGCGATCCAGGCGGTAAAGCGTGCGCAGCCACTTCGTCTTGCCGGCCTCGGGCCGCGGAGCATGGGCGGGATTTTGCGCGACCATGTACATGACGCCGCCCGACTCGACGAGCGCCAGTGGCCACAAGGGGCTCGGTTTAGTCTCGTCCGGCTGGTCGGCTTTGTAGGCGGGACGGTACTGCACAAGCAATTCCCGTTCGAAGAACGTTGCCGTGACGACGGTCTGGAAAATCTCCGAGTTGAGCGGGGGGCGTCTGAGCGCAAAGGTCCCATCGACCGAATCAACCTTGTCCGCCCATGCGCGATAGCGCCGGCTGTCATCCTTTTCTCGTGACAGGCGGATTTCCGCCGCCTTGAAGAGCGGCTCAATGTCTTTTGTCACCGCGTTGGGCAGCTTGTCTCCGGCAAAGCGCTGAAGGATGTGAAACGCCACGGCTTCGGAGGCGCTCATCAGGCTGACTGCTTCACGCGTTCCCCCGAGCCACGGCTTGCGTTGCCAGAGCAACTCACGGCCGTTCTCGATCGAGACGACCAGATTGTCCTTTTCCAGTGTCGCGAGATGTCGCCGAACCTTCCTGATGTAACCGACCCGGTACCCGCGGTCCTCCAGGCGCCGATGTACCTCGGGTGTCGCAAGCCATGGTTCCGAGTCCCGTTCTGTTGGAAGGATGCGAAGTATTGCTTCGTCAAGATTCGAGGTGGTCATGCCTGTTCCCGTTGAATGTGGTCGTCGTTGTTGTTTTGGCCTTTGGGCCATTTTTAACGATTGTATGGTCAACAGGGTCATTCAGTGTCCCCTTTTCAATCAGTGAGACGGCGAAATCGACGAGATGGATTGGGACGGTAAAGGTCCCAAATGCAACGCAAGATGTGTTGTCAGCCGACAGGAGGTTCGATGAATGCAATTGGTAAGGTGGCGGTTGATGTGTCCGCACGGGCGCTCTTCGATTTCGAGGAAGAAAACAGAGTGTTCCGGGAGGACGACCCGGCCGCGTATTGCGCGATTCAGGCGGCGCGACTGGGCGTGACGGCCGGGCCCGGGCCGCGTTTTCGCTCGTGCGCAAGCTGCTTGCATTCAACACGAACGGCGCGGATGACGTCGAGGTCGCGATTCTGTCGCGCAACGATTTCGGGTGTACACGTCGGCACGGCGTAACGGGCTCGCGATCGAGCGTGCGAAATTCACGAGCGGTGCGGCACCGCATCGTTAGCTGGGCCCGATGGGCGCCAGCCTGTTCCTGTCCGCGCACGGGTTCGACGACCACGTTCGCAATTGCAAGCCCGCGTCGCGATATGTAACGACGGGACATGTGCCCTACGGCATCGACAACGAGCCCTGGAGCGCGCTGCACCAAAGGTTGCCGCGATTGAGTCGGGCGCCGGGCCGCCCGTTGCTCGTGTAGATTCCGGTATGCACCGAATCGATTTCCAGACCGATTGCCGGTCATTTCCTGTTTTGCTTCGCCGGCACTCGGCCGGCTTGTATGTTAGCTGCAATCTCGCGCCTCTGAAATCGCGTCCGGCGCGAGGACTTCGTTCGCATCAGCGGTCGGCAGCGTCAACGCGCGAAAAAAGTTCGGGCGCGTCGCTTGCGCCGTCGCGCTCCTCTGCACGCATGCCCGCGTGCGCATGTGCGCGCCGATATTCGATCGGGGTCTCGTCGAAGTGCTGGCGAAACAGGCGCGCGAGATGCTCGCCGCTCCCAAGGCCGCAACGTCGAGCGATCGAGTCTGCCGGGAGTGCGGTGAATTCGAGCATCGCGCACGCGCGTGCCAGCCTGACACGCATCAAATAGGCGCTGGGCGTCATGCCGATTTCGCTCGTAAAGTGGCGCAGCAGGGTGCGCTCGCTCATCGCGACGAGATCGGCGGCCTGTCGCACCTTGACGGGTTTGTCGAAGTTGCGCGCGATCCAGTTGGCCACATGCTGCATTTTCTCGCACATGGGCCGCTCGTTCAGTGGAATTTTAATGGCGGCGGGGTTGATTGCCCCGTGATTGAAAGTGAGGTCGTCAGCCATCGGGTGGGCTCGCCGTGCAGTGATAGACAGATTTACTTTGTGATCCGAATCGTCTTTGGGGAGGCGGTTCCCGGCCTGGAACGTCGAGCACCGCATGTCCGATGAGAATGGCATCGAGAAGATTATCCGGTTGTTGTCGAGTTGGTATTGTCGGCGCCCGTTCGGACATACGGTGTCTCGATGTCGAATGAGGTTATGCATCGCCGGCACCGGAGTCATGATCGATGCATGCACATCGATGTTCATGCCGCCGCGGAATCGAATCCGCCATCGGGACACCAATTGTCCGAATTGCACGGCACACTTCCTCCCCGGGCCAGTTCGCCGGCGTGAATATCCGATTCGCCCTTCCAGCAGCGACACGATCGAGAAAATTGACTGAGCTCTATAAAGAAATGCACATTGCATTCCGTTAACAAAACGTTGTCTTGTTCCCAGATTCCGGACGATCCGGCATGAATGAGATTCGTTCGTGAAATCGTGTGGCTATGGTGTTGTACCGGGAGAACCCGTTGCATCTTCGGGTGCACGGTTCCCGCACATGGAGAGCATGAAAAATGTCCTCGCGGAAGGTGACGAGTCAATGTGAGTCCTCCACGGTGATTTTCCGGAAGGCGAACCTTGAAGACGTTCAGCAAGTACTCGACGAAGTAAGGGCGAGCATCACGAAATATCGCTTTACGCCGGAGCAGGTATTCGGTTATCGCGGCAAGGCGGACGCCGCAAACGTTTCCCCCGGCCCCGATGCGTCGTCTGCTAACGCATCCACGCCCAAAAAGGCACCCAGGAAGTCTCCCGGCCCATCGCGCACACCCGGCGGCAAATCGACCAAGCCGAAACGCGTGGTCAGGGGCGCGCCGGCAGCGACGCCTGACGCATCCGCGTCGCAGCAGCCGGAGGCAGCCGTCAAGACAGCCCTCAACCCTGCCGACGCATGGCCATTTCCGAGCGGCAGCCGGTCCTGACCGGATGCGTTGCCGCGCGCGGCTGCATCGCGCGCTCCTTGTGTCGTCATTCAAACGGTTGATTTCATGAATTTGACAGCAATTCGAGCCTACTTTCCCGGACGCGATGCGGAAATCTCGCGTCTCGAGCAACTGGCGGATTCCGACAGGCCGCCGGTCGTCACCGTGCTGGGGAAGTTCAACCACGGCAAGAGCTCCTTGCTGAACGAGCTGATCGGCGAAAGCGTGTTCGCCGTATCCGATGCGCGACAGACCACGCAACTGGACGCGCTCGAGCAAGACGGCGTGCGCTGGCTCGACGCGCCGGGCCTCGATGCCGACGTCATGTCTGAAGACGATCGCCTCGCGCTGCGCGGTACCTGGGAAGTGGCCGACATTCGCCTGTTCGTCCACTCGGTTCGGGAGGGCGAACTCGACGGCAGCGAACAGGCGCTGGTCACCGACCTTGCCGCCGACGCCACGCATTCGAGGCGCGCGGCGCTGGTCGTGCTGACCCAGATCGACCAGGTGGACGAAGCCACGCTCGCCAACGTGGAACGTATCGTGCGCGACCAGGTCGGCGCGCTGGAGGTCTTCCCCGTCTCGGCAACGCGCTACAAGCGCGGGCGCGAGGACGGCAAGCAACTGATGATCGAAAAGAGCGGCATGCGCGCGCTGAAGCGCCGGATCACGCAGGTCGCCGCCCACGTCCATGCGGCGCGCGCCAGCGAGTTGCTGACGTGCTGCAACGTGCTGCGAGGTCATCTCGCGATTGCAGATGCCGCGCTTCGTGACCGGCTGGCCATGCTGAAGCTGGATCGAAACCAGATGATTGCGGAATTCAAGCGCGAATTCTGGCGACTTGAAGCCGACGTTCACAAGAAATTCAGCGAGGTATGACCATGACCTTCTTCTCGACATTGACGGATTTGCTCGAATCGGCGCTGGAATCCGTCGCCGACGGCATCAACAAGATCGCGGACGCCATTCCTTCGCCTTCCGACTCCTCGTCGTCGAACCGCGTCGTATCCACGTCGGCGCGCGACGCGCTGCGACTCGCCGCCGAAAAGGAGTCGGCTATTGCATTCAAGAGCTTTTTCCAGAAACACCAGATGACGATTCCCGATGCGCAAATCGATGCGCTGGTTCGCGCGTGCTCGGCCAGTCCGAATGTCGGCGTCTATGCGGCGTTCGAACGTCGCTTCGAGGACACGGCGAAGATGTGTGCGAATCGCGACTCGATCGACGTCGTCAAGACGGAAATCGACCGCCTGGAAGACGTCGCGCGGACGTTGCGCTCGCTCTCGTCGAAGAGCGAAGCGGCGCTGGCTGCCGCGCTGGAAACTGGCGATGCGGGATCCGCCCAGGCGTGAGCGTGCCGCATGAGAACAACGAATAACCAACGGGGCCTTGAAGTGAAAGAAATCGCGAAACCGCAAACCCAGGAAGCATGCTTTGTCCGTGAACTGGAAAAGTTCGAGCACGTCGCCCGTGCGATGAAGGACGATCTCGCCAAACTCGACGGGTGGTCGTCAAGGCTGGCGCGCCGGCTGGAGATGGAGCCTGCCGAGGCGCGCGGACTCAAGCAGGGCAGTGCGCTGACGGGACAGGTCGAGGAACTGCGCACGCGGATCGCGGAGTGCGTTGCAGGATGGGCACGCGATCGTGACAGCAGCGCGCCGATGAGGCGTCTGAGCGAAGCCTTCGGTGACAAGGCCGTCCTGCTGGTGTTCGGCAAAGTCAATGCCGGGAAGAGCTCGTTCTGCAATTTCCTTGGCGAACGCTTCAGGCACCACGGAGAACGGGTCCAATATTTCTACCTCGAAGCCGACGCGATTGTCGACGCTCCGGGGCCGTTCGTCGAAGCAGCAACGGAAGCCACCGCCCGAATTCAGGGCGTCAAGCTTGGGGAAAAGCTGATCTTGCTCGACACGCCGGGATTGCATTCGGTCACGAAGGAAAACGGCGACCTGACGAAGCGGTTCACGGACAGCGCCGACGCGGTACTCTGGCTCACCAGTTCCACGTCGCCCGGCCAGGTGCAGGAGCTCGACGCGCTGAGTGCGGAGTTGAAGAGCCGCAAGCCGCTTGTTCCGGTTATCACCAAAAGCGACGTCACGGACGAAGACGAGGTTGACGGCGCAATCGTCAAGGTTTTGCGGAACAAGTCGGCGCAAAACCGTGCGTTGCAGGAAAGCGACGTGCTCGAACGCGCGCGGACGAAGCTCCATCAGTCGGAGATGGACGTCGAACTGGTTCGCAGGCCGGCGTCGGTCTCGGCCCATGTCGTTCGCTCGAGCGGCGATCCGGATGCAATGCTCGACGAAGCGGGCTTTCAGCGCCTCTACGAGGAACTGCGTGCAACCTTGAAGAAAGCCGCGAAGTACAAGGAGCGCAAGGCCGTCGAGCTGACGATCAATCACCTCGAAAGAAACGTGGCCGGCTCGCTGCAGAAGGAGATTCGCCCGTATCTCGACACGGTGAAGAACACGGCGCATGACGCAGTCCAGGCGCTCGACAAAAATGGCCCGCACATCGCGGCACGCGTCGTGGACGAGGTCCTCGGCGAACTGCCCGGCCTGCTCGAGCGCCACAAGCAGCGTCGCGACGCGCAAGCGGTGTACCGGGAACTCTCGGCACTGAGCCGGAACGCCATCGACGAACACCTGACGCGCGAGCTCGAGGAGTATGCGGGCGAGATCAACGCAGCACTGCTCGCGATGAGCGACGGGCAATATGGTGGCTTCGACGATGTCAGCGAGGAATATGAGGAAACCAAAGGCCGCTGGAAGAAAGCGGCCGCTGCGGGCGCGGCCGGCGCAGCAGGCGCGGCGCTTGGCGCCGTGCTCGGCTCGGTCCTGCTTCCCGGCCTCGGAACTTTCGCGGGCGTCGGTGTGGGCGAAGCCGTCGGCGGCCTGTTGGCCGGCGCGGCGAGCACGTTCCTCGGCGAGAAGGGGGGCGACTACTTCGTCGACACCGAGCGCAAGCGCGTGACCGTCGGCGTGAGTTACGAGCGATTGCATGCCGAGATCGAGCAGGACTTGCGCAAGCGTTTGCCGAACGCGGTCATTGCATATGTGGAGAGCTGCAAGGCGTCGATCGAATTGATGATGCGGGAAGTCGAGCGCGTCGATCAGGTCGTATCCGCCAGCGAACGTGAACTGGAAGGGTTGAAAGAGGAGATCGCACATGAATCCGTTTGAACAATACAAGACGCGGCTCGACGAGGCACTCCCGTTGGCACAGCGATACATGCCAGGCGCGCAAGACATTGCTGCCGACTGGCACGCGCGGATCGATGAGCGGAAGATTCACGTCATGCTGTTCGGCGCGTACAACGCAGGCAAGAGCACGCTGATCAACACGCTGGTCGGGCGCGAAGTTGCGAAGGTCGGAGACGTTCCCACGACCGACGAGGTGCATGTCCATGACTGGGATGGCCATGTGCTGCTCGATACGCCCGGGATCAACGCGCCCATCGAGCACGAAGCGATCAGCCTCGCACAGCTCGAGCGCACCGATCTGATCGTGTTCGTGCTGCGCCAGGAGGATCAGGATTCGAGCGACATCATGGGCCGGATCTTCGACCTGCTGGAACGGAAGCGGCCGCTTTTCATCGTGCTCAACTACGAGGACGGCACCCCCGGGCATATCGAGGAGGTTCAGGCTCGTTTCGCAAAAACGATGCTGAACCATGCCGAGCAGCGGGGATTCGACACGCAGTATCTCGATGCGATCCCCACGATTCTGATGAACGTCAAATCGGCTTGCCGCGCGCGGCTCGAAAACAAGGCGGTGCTGCTCGAGCATGCGCGCTTCGACGTGTTCATGCTCCGGTTCCGGCAGTGGCTCGTCGATTACGACGGGGAGAGGAAACTGCTGCAGCAGATCCATGACGGCCTGGACCGTTCGCTTTTGAAGCCCGTTGCCGACGCGATCGACAAGGAGGCGCCCGCGCAAACCGACATGCGTGTGGTCGATGCGCAGATCGACCACGTCACGCGCGAATTCAGGCTGCTGACGAATGCGGCTTCGAACAAGATCCGCAGCGAGCTGACGCTGAAGCGTCCGGCGATCGGCGACGCCATTGCGAACGGCGGATCGAACGACGCCATTCTCGCCATGTTGACGCAGGTCGCCGAATCGGTGAGCGAGACGGTACAGACGTGGCTGCAACAGGAGCTCAAGCGCAACATCAAAGGCCGGATTGGCGCTGCGCTGGCCGCCGACGGGCTCCAGTATCCGCTTGCGGAAGACGAAAGCGGCGGCGAGTTCACCGGCAAGATGCTCGACGCCGCGCTCGGCAAGTTGCGAGGCGTCCACCAGGACGAAATCAAGACGCTGCTGGAATTCGGGCGCAAATTGAAGATTCCCGGGCTCAAGGGGCGCTGGTCGAAGACGCTCGGCACGTGGGCGAACAAGGCCGCGCCGGTGATTCAGCTGGCCGCGGTCGCGATCGATGTCGCACGCGAATATCACGGCGAAGAGCGTGACAATCAGAGCCGGCACGATCGGGCGCTGCAACGCGGTCAATGGATCGAGGAAGCGTGCTCGCAGCTCCATTCGGGGCTGATCGAAAGCGTCGACGAAGTCATCGCGCTCGCCTTGCACGAGCAGTTGCAACCGCTACAGACCAAGCGTGACGAATTGCGGTCGAAGGCCGGTGGGCTGGAACGGGATCGCAGCGACTGGGCCGCGCGCGTGACCGCCTTCGCGGCCATCGGGTTTTAGTCCGGTCGGCTTGCGGCATCGCATCGCCCCGTGCATCGCGACACGAAATGTCGCGATGCACGGCTATCCTCCGAACGGACTCAACGAAACACGCATGCACACCCACGGAGCATCCATCATGCTGAACAACAATTCACCGCTCGAGAGCCTTGCTGCATTTGCGATCACGTTTGCGGTCGGCGTCCTTTCCACGGTTGCGTTGGGCAAGTACATCGAGAAAGTGCGCCGGGATGCCGTGAACGCCGCGAACGGCGCATCGCAGCCGACCTGACCGCCTGGTTGGGGTTGGCGCCATGCCGGTTCCCGTTTCCCCGATCAGGATGACGTGCCGCACGTGCGGCTGGCACTGCGTGGTGAGGCCGCGCAGCGACGTGGTCATCGTTCCGCCCGAATGTCCGGCATGCGGTAGCGCCGCCCTGGATCTGCGCCCGGCGGGTCCGCTCGATGCGCCGAGTTCACTGGTCGATCACGTGCTGCGTCGCCTGAAGGGCTTGCTTCGCGCGAAGCATTGATACGACGCGCTCAAGAATACGCGTCGCCGGCCGATATACCGGGATCAACCCTTTTCGAGCAACGCTTACCCATCATGTCCGATCTCGATCGCGAAATCATGCGCGCGCTGCCCGACGCGGCGACGCACGACGACTACATCAGCACCCCCGACATTCACCGCTGGCTGTCGCGTACCGCGCTGGACACGCCAACCGTCAGGACGATCAACCGGCGCCTCGCGAAGCTCGAGAGCGACGGGCTCGTCGAAGTGCTCGAGCGCGGCACGGCGCTGGTGTGGCGCAAGAAGGCGGGCGCGAGCGGCATGGCCGCGAAGGCGGGCTCGATGATGACATTCGACGAGGCGCTCGCGCTGCAGACGTTGCGGCGCTTTTCATCACGCCAGATTCCGGAGCTGGTGGCCGAATCGCTGTCGTCGATGTTCGACGTCGCGGAGGCACGGCTGAAGCGGACGAGCAATGAAACCGAGCGGCGCTATTCGCGCTGGGCGAGCAAGGTCGCGGTCGAAAGCGGTGGCTTCTCGCTGCATTACCCGGTGATCGACCGGGAACTGTTCGCAATCGTGTCGCGCGCGCTCTTTGAAGAGCGCAAGCTCGAAATCGTCTACCGCCCGCGTCACAACACCGACAACGAGAGGGCCAGGATCATTCTCCCGCTCGGGTTCGTGGAGGTGGGCGGGCTCGTATACCTGGTGGGCGGCACCCCGGGCAAGACCGAGCCGACGATGTACCGCATGGACCGCTTCACGCGTGCCAGCGCGCTGCTCGAAACTTTCGACTATCCGCCGACCTTTTCGCTCGATGCCTATGTGAAGCAACAGCGTCGCTTCGACTTCATGGTCGAGAAGGAGGTGATGCTCAAGCTGAAGTTCGTCGAAGGTGCGGGCGAGCATCTGCTCGAAGCACCAATGTCGAAGGATCAGGCGCATACGCGCGAGGGCGACGCGCTTTTCGTCAAGGGCACGGTGCTGTTGAGCCAGCGGTTGCGGTGGTGGTTGCGCTCGTTCGGGCCGAACGTCGAGGTGCTTGCGCCCGCCGGCTTGCGTGCCGAGTTCGTGCGGGAGGCGAGTGAGCTTGCACGTATGTACGGCAAGCCGGCCGGTGCAAGCCGCGCCGACGCAGCGGGGCGGCCGGAATGACCGCTTGACGTGCGGAGGCATTCGTCGCCGCAGTAGAAACAATCGGGCGGCGGCGCGGCGTTCCGTCCGCGACCGCCGCGCGAAACCATTCAGGCCATGTCCAGATCGCGCGAGATCAGGCGCATGAGCGTGCGCCGCACCGGCGGCTGCGTCTGCCGCTGCGGCGCTGCGCACGCCGCGATCAACCGGCCGAGCCTTGCAAGCGCTGTGGCCGGCGGCAATGCCCCCGCGGCGACCCAGTGCCCGACGCGCTCGGCCGGCATCTGGTCCGAATCGCCGATCAGAAGTGCGAGCTCCGTGCCACACGCCGCGAGCGATTGCCTAAGCGCATGGTTCGCACCGATGCCGTTCCAGCAGAACTGGCCGTGCGCGGCCGGCGCCGGCCTGACGACGTGGACCACGATATCCGCGCCGGGCGCCCGTCGATCGGTCGCGATCTCCCACGCGATAGCGCGATCCAGCGTGGGCAGTGCGTTGATCCACGACTGGACGACGCAGGCATCGAATCCCCACGGGCGCAATGCGATGCGCAGCGCTGCGGAATGGTTGCGGTGGCAACGAGCGAGTCGCGCCAGGTCGGCGCGCTCGCCGCTCGCCGGTTTCGTCATGCGGGTATTCACGTGTGCATCTCCTGTTCCTGAATCTGACGGACAGTGTGCGACGTGCTTGCGACATACCCTGTCGCGAGTCACGCAATCGCTTTCCGCTCGTTGCGACACGGGGCAGTCGGCGGGACACGAATTGTCTCGTTGCCGGCCTATCGTTCTTGCGGACGGAGGCGCCGACGCGACGCTTTCATGAAAGCCCGAACAACGCGACAGGGGATATCAGATGGCAATCGAATATTTGCGCGACGACCACTTCCGGATCATCGGCACGATCGAGACTGCATCGGACGGCAAGCAGATTGCGCGCGATGCGCGTCATAAACGCGTCGGCGAATACGATCCGAAGGTGGACCGGACGCGCGACGACCGCTACCGGATCGTCGGCGTCGGAAATCAGCTTGCGGCGCTGATCTGGCGGGCGCACGAACAGCAGTGACCGGCATTCATGTCCTGACGACAGGCGGCGAGCGCGACCCGCATTAAAGAATCCGCGGCGCGTGCCGTCAATTCGTTCGCAGCGCTCCGAACGCGCTCCGTCGCTGTGCACCGGCCTTCGGCCGCCAATGGGGGCCGCTGAAGCCGCAGGTGCGTCGAAGGACGCACGCTGCACGCCCCAATTCAGACCACGCGTCATTCGCGAACGGACCGTGGCCACGCGCTGCTCACGTCGGCCACGCCGTTCTGCAGCGCTCATGGAGCCATCCTTGATGTCGAATTTCATTTCCCCGGCGCTGATGCTGATCCACGGGAATCGATCCGAGCAGCTTCGCGACCTGCTCGTGGAATGGATCAAGCACTATCCGCTCGCCCCGCTCGAGAGCGAGACGATTCTCGTCCAGAGCAACGGCATCTCGCAATGGCTGAAGCTCGCGCTAGCCGCCGACCGAGATCCGGCAACCGGCGAGGGCGGCTGCGGGATCGCCGCCGCGCTCGACGTTTCGTTGCCGTCGCGCTTCGTGTGGCAGGCGTATCGCGCGGTGCTCGGCGCAGAATCGGTTGCGGAAGTGTCGCCGTTCGACAAGTCGCGACTCGTCTGGCGCCTGATGCGCATGTTGCCCGCGCTGGCAGCCCGGCCGGCGTTCGAGCCGCTCAGGCGCTTCATCAGCGACGACGACGATCGGCGCAAGCGGTTCCAGCTCGCCGAGCGCCTTGCCGACCTGTTCGACCAGTATCAGATGTATCGCGCCGACTGGCTGGCGCGTTGGGCGGACGGCGAAGCGGTCGTGCTCGATGCTCGCGGCGGCGAACAACCGTTGCCCGACGAGCAGCGCTGGCAGGCCGCGCTGTGGCACGAACTGGTGGTCGATGTGGCGGACGGAGCGGGCAGCGCCGCGTCCCGGGAGATTTCGTCGAGAGGCGGGCGGGCTGCGGTGCACGAAGCGTTCATGCGTCGGATCGCCGCCTGGGACGACGAACGCGGACCGGTGGGCATTCCGCGGCGCATCGTGATCTTCGGCATTTCGAGCCTGCCGCACCAGTTGCTGGAAGCGCTGGCCGCACTCGCGCGCTGGAGCCAGGTGATGATGTGCGTGGCCAATCCATGCGCGCACTACTGGGCCGACATCGTGCCGGACCGCGACCTGCTGAGCCGGCGTCAGTCGCGTCAGCAACGGCGAACCGGCATGCCCGCCGAACTCGATCTCGACACGCTCCACTTGCACGCGCATCCGCTTCTGGCGTCGTGGGGCAAGCAGGGGCGCGACTTCATCGGCCTGCTCGACGCGTTCGACAGCGCCGATGCGCGCGAGCATTACGGTCCGAAATTCGCGCGCATCGGCCAGCGCATCGACCTGTTCGAGTCGCGCGGCGCATCGACACTGCTGCAGCAGTTGCAGGACGATATCCGCGATCTGCGTCCGCTGCGCGAGACGCAGGAGACGTGGCCCGATGTCGATCCGGCGACGGACGGATCGATTCGCTTTCACGTCGCGCACAGCGCGCAGCGCGAAGTCGAAATCCTGCACGACCAGCTGCTCGGGGCATTCAACGCGGACTCGAGCCTGCGGCCGCAGGACGTCGTCGTCGTGGTGCCAGACATCGAAGCCTATGCGCCGCACGTGCAGGCCGTCTTCGGCCTGCTCGACCGGAGCGACGCACGCTACATCCCGTTCAGCGTGGCCGACCGCGAACAGCGCAAGGCCGATCCGCTCATCGGTGCACTCGAGATGCTGCTCGGCTTGCCGAACGCGCGCCTTGCCGTCAGCGATCTGCTCGATCTGCTCGACGTGCCGGCGCTGCGCAAGCGCTTCGGTATCGACGAAACCGACCTGCCGAAGCTGCGTGCGTGGATCCGCGGCGCAAACATCCGATGGGGTTTGCACGCGCAGCAGCGCGCGAGCCTCGGCTTGCCGCTCGACGAGCAGGCCGCCGCGCCCCATACCTGGGCGTTCGGCCTGCGGCGGATGCTGCTCGGTTATGCCGTCGGCAGCGAGGCGGGCGCCTGGCACGACATCGAACCGTTCGACGAGGTGGGCGGACTCGACGCGGCGCTGCTCGGCCCGCTCGTCCGGCTGATCGATGCGCTCGACCACGCGTGGCGCTCGCTCGCCGAGCCGGCGACCGCGCCGGACTGGTGCGAGCGGCTGCGGAATCTGAAGCAGACGTTCTTCAGCGCGAACGACAGTGAAGACGCGTATACGCTCGCGCGCCTCGACAACGTATTGCAGGCGTGGCTCGACGCATGCACCGAGGCTCGCCTGACCGACGTGCTGCCGCTGTCCGTCGTCAGCGATCATTGGCTGAGCCAGCTGGATGAGGGCGGGCTCTCGCAGCGCTTCTTCGCCGGCGCGGTGACGTTCGCGACCCTGATGCCCATGCGCGCGATTCCGTTCCGTCGCGTGTGCCTGCTCGGCATGAACGACGGGGACTATCCGCGCGCGCGCGTGCCGATGGATTTCGACCTGATGCGACTGCATTACCGGCCGGGCGACCGGTCGCGCCGCGAGGACGACCGGTATCTGCTGCTCGAGGCGCTGCTGTCGGCGCGGGACCATCTTCATGTGTCATGGGTCGGGCGCAGCATCACCGATAACGGCGTGCGCCCGCCTTCGGTGCTGATCGGCCAGTTGCGCGACCATCTCGCTGCCGGGTGGCGCCTCGCGGGTGAGAGCGGTGCGGTGCCTGACGCACTCGTCAAGGCGCTGACGGTCGAGCATCCGTTGCAACCGTTCAGCTTCGCGTATTTCCCGCCCGACACGAATAATGCGGCGGCGCTCTTCACGTACGCCGCCGAATGGCGCGGCGAGCCGCGCGCGTGCCGCGATCCCGCGCAGCCGACCGCGACGCACTTGCCGGCAATCGTCCGCGACGATCCATTGTCGCTTCGCGAACTCGCGGAGTTCCTGGCGAAGCCGGTCAAGACGTTTTTCAGTCAGCGACTGCGCGTGGCGCTCGACGTCGACGAGGCTGCCGTCGACGACGAAGAGCCGTTCGAGCTCGACTCGCTCGACGCCTGGAAACTGCAGGACGAGCTGATCGGCGTGCAGGCCGCGCACATGCACGACGACGACGCGCTCGTGACCGCACGCGACGCGCGCATGGCCGCCATCCGCCGGCGCGGCGACGTCGTGCCGGGCGGCTTCGGCGATCTCGCGAGCGCAGCATTGCTCGAGCCGATGGACGAACTGTTCGCCGCATACCGCAAGCAACTCGCGCGATGGCCCGTGGCCATCGACGGTGAATGCGAGGTCGCATTTCAGATCGCAGGGGAAGGCCGGGTGCCCGGCCTGAGCGACTGGCTCGGTCAATGGCGTGAGGACAGCGAAGGCCGGCGTGCGCGACTGGTGCTCGAGACGAGCGCGCTCGTCGAGAAGGGCACGTACCGATATCACAAGCTGGTCGGCCATTGGGTCCGGCATCTGGCGGCCAACCTCGCGGGGCGGCACGTAACGACCGTAATCGTCAGCAAGAAGGGCATCGTCGAGTTGCGACCGCTCGCCGGCGGCGACGCCGAAGTGCATCTCGCGGCGTTGCTGCATGCGTGGGAGGCTGGGATGCGCGAGCCGCTGCCGGTCGCGGTGGAGTCGGCCTTCGCGTGGCTGCTCCAGCGCTTCGGCAAGGATGGCAACGGCGCGGCGCCGGAAGATACGCGCGCGGCCGCCGAGAAAGCCGCACGTTCGAAATACGCGGGTGATGCGTACAACAAGGGCGAAGTCGCCAGGAGCGCGAGCCTCGGCCGCGCGTTTCCGGATTTCGATGCGCTATGCGCGGACGGCCGGTTCGAGGCGTTTGCCGAGTCCTTGCTGTTGCCGCTGTTGCGCGCGATCGTCAGAAACGACACGAAAGAACCGAAGAAAGACGCGAAGAAGGACAAGGCCGCGCCCCACGCGGCAGGAGTCGACGAATGAATGCACCGATGCCAGCCCCGGGCGCGACGAATGCGACGCATGCGCCGCAGCCGCTCGACCCGCTGCGCTTTCCGCTGTCCGGCCGCAGTTTGATCGAGGCCAGCGCCGGCACCGGCAAGACCTTTACGATCGCGATGCTGTATGTTCGCCTCGTGCTTGGACATGAACCGCCGGGTGCGCGCGCGGAGCCGTTGACGCCGCCCGAGATTCTCGTCGTGACGTTCACGGATGCAGCGACCAAGGAACTGCGCGACCGGATCCGTGCGCGGCTGAACGAAGCCGCAGCGTGCTTCCAGGTCGAGGCCGATGCGGTGAAGTCGCAAAGTGCAGACGATACGGACCTGCTCCACGCGCTGCGCAGCGACTATCCGCCCTCGGACTGGCCGGCATGTGCGCGCAGGCTGCAACTGGCAGCCGAGTGGATGGACGACGCGGCGGTATCGACGATCCACGGCTGGTGCAACCGCATGCTGCGAGAACACGCATTCGACAGCGACAGCCTGTTCAACCAGGCGCTCGAAACGGACCAGACGGAATTGTTGGCCGAGGTCGTGCGGGACTACTGGCGCACGTTCATGACGCCTCTCGACGCGACTGACGCAGCCGCCGTCGCCAAGTGGATTCCCGGTCCCGGCGCGCTGCAGGCGCAGTTGCGCAACCTGCTCGCACTTGCGTCGCAGTTGCCTGCGGCTGCCGCGCCCGACGCATCGCTGGCGGCGGCGCGCGACGAACGCGCTCGCAGCCTCGCACAACTGAAGGCGCCGTGGCATGCGTGGCCCGACCAGATGGCGAATGTGCTGGATGCCGCGCGAGACCACGGGCATTTCAGACCAAGGAACCTGCGCAAGGGCGATTGTGATCGCTGGATCGACGCGCTGCGGCGTTGGGCCGGCGATTCGTCGAGCGAGGAGCCGTCGCTGATGAGCGGTTGGGAAAAGCTGACGCCGGACGGACTCGCGGACGCATGTGAACCGGGCGCGCCGGTTCCCGCGCATCCCGGATTCGTCGCGCTCGAGACGCTGCGCGCCGAACTCGCCGCGCTGCCAACGGCCTACGCCGCCTTGCTGTCGCATGCCGCGCAATGGGTGGCCGCACGCTTTGCGGCCGAGCAGGCCCGCCGCGCGCAAATGGGCTTCGACGACCTGCTGACGCGGCTCGACGCCGCGCTGCGCGGCCCGAACGGCGAACGTCTCGCCGACGTCATTCGCAAGCAGTTTCCGGTCGCGCTGATCGACGAATTTCAGGATACCGATCCCGTGCAGTACCGCATCTTCGATGCTGTGTACCGTGCGGACGCAGCCGACGCATGGCGCGCGCTGATCCTGATCGGCGATCCGAAGCAGGCCATCTACGCGTTTCGAGGCGCGGATATCCACACGTATCTCGCGGCACGGCGTTCGTGCGACGGCCGGCTCCATACGCTGGCGAAAAACTTCCGCTCGAGCCATGCAATGGTCGACGCGACGAACCACTGCTTCGCCGTCGCGGAAGCACGCGCCGGCGAAGGCGCATTCCTGTTCCGCCGCGGCGGCGACAACCTGGTTCCGTTCTCTGCCGTCAGCGCGCAAGGGCGCGCCGAGGTGTTCGTCGTGAACGGCGCCGCGCCGCCGGCGTTGACCGCCTGGTGGTTGCCGCCCGCCGACGACGGCAAGCCGACGACCAAGACCGCGTACCTGGAATCGATCGCGGCGAGCTGCGCGACGGAGATGGTGCGCCTGCTCAACCTCGGCCAACGCGGCGACGCGGGGTTTGCCGGCAAGGACGGACTGCAGCCGCTGCGGCCCGCCGACATCGCCGTGCTCGTCAACAATCGCGGCGAGGCCGACTCGATCCGCGGCGCACTGGCGGCGCGCAATGTGCACTCAGTCTACCTGTCCGACCGGAGTTCCGTGTTTCAGTGCGCGCAGGCCGTGGAGCTGCAACACTGGCTCGCCGCCTGTGCGGATCCCGACGATGGCCGGCTCGTGCGTACGGCGCTCTCGACAGCCACGCTCGGGCTCGGCTGGGCGGAACTCGACGCGCGGTTCGGCAGCGAGATCGCGTGGGAGGCGTGCGTGCTGCAGTTCCGCGGCTATCACGAATGCTGGCGGCGTCAGGGTGTACTGCCGATGCTGCGCCGGTTCCTGAACGATTTCGGTGTTCCCGCACGCCTGCTCGGCACGCACGCGGACGGCCGCCCGGGCGTGCCGGGCGGCGAGCGAATCCTGACGGATCTGCTGCACCTGGCCGAACTGCTGCAGCAGGCGAGCGCGATGATCGACGGCCTGCACGGCCAGCTCCGTTATCTGGCCGACCAGCGCGCGGCATCGGAAGGCAGCGATGCCGGCAGCGATGCGGTCCAGACCCGTCTCGAGAGCGACGGGGACCTCGTCAAGATCGTGACGATCCACAAGTCGAAGGGGCTCGAATATCCGCTCGTGTTCCTGCCGTTCGCATGCGCACAAAGGCCGGCGAAGGCGACGGACCTGCCGCTCAAATGGCACGACGAGAACGACGAATTGCGCATCTCGCTCGACGGCGGGCGTGGCGCGCTGGAGCAGGTCGACCGCGAACGCCTCGGCGAGGATCTGCGCAAGCTCTACGTCGCGTTGACCCGTGCCCGTCATGCGACGTGGCTCGGCGTGGCACCGCTCGAGGCGCTCGAGCGCGCGGCGATCGGCTACCTGATCGGCGGGATGCAGCCGCTCGCGGCCCGCGGGCTGGAAGATATCCTGCAGACGGCGCTCGGCGCTTGCGAGAACATCGCCGTTGCTGCCGCGCCGGAGCCTGGCGGCGAACGATACACGCCGAGCGTCGACGAAGCGCGCCGCGGCGGCGCCAGGCAGTCGGCGCGCGTGGTGCGCGAACCGTGGTGGATCGCGAGCTATTCGAGCCTCAGGACGGCCGGGAAGAGCCATCGTGAGCTTGCCGCGCCGGACACGCCGGGCGAAGACGGATTCAACGAGGCGAGCGCCGCCGAGCGCGACGTCGACCACGAGCCGGCGGCGGAAACACTCCGCCATGCGCCGATGCCGGATGCGAACGCCAGCACGCTGCACGATTTCCCGCGCGGATCGGAGCAGGGCAGCTTTCTGCACGATCTGCTCGAATGGGCCGCAGCGCATGGATTCGCGCGCGTCGCTGCCGATCGCGAAGCGCTGCGCGAAGTGGTGGCGCGGCGATGCAGCGTGCGCGGCTGGCAGAGCTGGATCGATCCATTGACCGATTGGGTCATGCAGATCGTGTCGACGCCGCTCGTCCTGAGGGGCGGGCACGGGATCAAGCCGACGTCGATCGAGCTGGCGGCGCTTGCGACGGCGGTCGGTGAAATGGAATTCTGGTTCGCGGCGAAGCACGTCGATACGGCGGCGCTCGACCGGCTCGTGTGCGCACGCACGCTTGACGGGGCCGAGCGTCCGCCGCTCGATCCCGCGGCGCTGAACGGGATGCTGAAGGGCTTCATGGATCTCGTGTTCGAGCACGAGGGCCGCTATTACGTTGCCGACTACAAGTCGAACTGGTTGGGCGCCGACGACACGGGCTATACGGCCGAGAAGATCCGCGCGCAGATGCTGCGTTCGCGCTACGAGCTGCAATACGTGCTGTATCTGCTCGCGCTGCATCGCCTGCTCAAGGCGCGGCTGCCGGACTACGACTATGACGAACATGTCGGCGGCGCGATCTACCTGTTTCTGCGCGGCCTGAACGCGCCGACGCAGGGCATATTCGCCGAGAAGCCGCCGCGCGAGCTGATCGAGCGGCTGGACGCGCTCTTCGCGGGCGTCGCCCACATCCAACCTCCTGAAACGGAAGCCCAATGAACGCGACGTTTTCCGATGCGCCCGGTACGGCGCGTCACCACCCGGCATCCCGCGAGCAGATGGAGCGGTGGCTCGCCGAATGGGTCGCATGCGGCTGGTTGCGTGAGGTCGATGCCGCGTTCGCGCGATTCCTGGCGAGCGAGGCGCCGGATGCGCACGCGCTGCTGCTACTCGCCGCCGCGCTTGCGAGCCACCAGCTGGGGCGCGGTCACGCATGCCTCGATCTGCAAGCGACGCTCGCCAATCCGGCCTTCGTGTTGTCGCTGCCGCCCGATGGTCCTGCGCCGCGCTACACCGATGCACCCGTCATGTTGCCGTCGCACGTGCTGATCGGCGTCACGGTCGCGCACTGGCAAGCTGCGCTGGCCCACGGCGATCTCGTCGGCGACGGCGCGGGTGCGACGCCGTTGGTGCTGACGGGTGCGCGCCTGTATTTGCGCCGCTACTGGCAGTATGAGCAGCGCGTGTGCGACGCGCTCGACGAACGCCTCGCCAGGTCGGTGGAGCTCGCCGATGCGGTGCCCGCCGACCGGCTTCGCGATGCGCTTCGCACCCTGTTCCCGCTTCGTCACACGCGCGGCGAACCGGCAGGCGAGCGGCATCCCGACTGGCAGAAGCTCGCATGCGCGCTCGCTGCGCGCAGCGCGTTCAGCGTGATCACGGGCGGCCCCGGCACGGGCAAGACGACCACTGTGGTCAAGCTGCTCGCGTTGCTGCAGTCGCTCGCGCTGATGGCCGACGGCGGCGGGCGAGCGCTGCGCATCCGTCTCGCGGCGCCCACCGGCAAGGCTGCCGCGCGCCTCAACGAGTCGATCGCGGGTGCGGTCGCGCAACTGCCGTTCCACGATTTCCCGCACGGGGCATCGGTGCGCGCGGCCATTCCGGTATCCGTGACGACGCTGCATCGCCTGCTCGGCACGCGCCCCGACTCGCGGCGCTTCCGGCATCACGCAGGCAATCCGCTATCGCTCGACGTGCTCGTGATCGACGAAGCGTCGATGGTCGACCTCGAAATGATGCATGCGGTGCTCTCGGCGCTGCCGGCGCGGGCGCGGCTGATCCTGCTCGGCGACAAGGACCAGCTCGCGTCGGTGGAGGCCGGTGCCGTGCTCGGCGAGCTGTGCCAGCGTGCGCGCGCGGGGCATTACACGCCGCAGACGCAAGCATGGCTGCAGCAGGTGACGGGCGAGCAGGTCGGCGCGTCGCTCGTCGATCCGGCCGGCAGCGCGCTCGACCAGTCGATCGCGATGCTGCGTTTCAGCCACCGGTTTTCGGCGGACAGCGGGATCGGCAAGCTGGCCGAAGCAGTCAACATGGGCGAGCCGGCAGAGGTCGCCCGTGTATGGGCACACGGCTACGCCGATCTCGCGCTGCTCGACTGCTCGGAGAAGCCCGACGCGGTGCTCGGCGCGCTGGTCGTGGACGGCGTCGCGGACGAGGACGTCGAGCGCGAATCACCGGACGGGCAGGCGCGGCGCGGCTATCGCCACTACTTGCAGACACTTCACCGGGAACGGCCGCCTTCCGGTGCGGACCAGGCCGGCTTCGACCGATGGGCGAACGCGGTGCTCGATGCGCACGGCGAATTCCAGCTCCTGTGCGCGTTGCGCCGCGGCCCGTGGGGCGTCGAAGGACTGAATCGGCGCGTCGAGCGCCTGCTTTATGCGGCGAACCTGATTGCGCCCGCCGGCGAGTGGTATCTGGGGCGCCCGGTGCTGGTCGTGCGCAACGACTACGAACTCGGCCTGATGAACGGCGACATCGGCATCACGCTCGCGCTTCCCACGCCGGATGGCGAGATGCGCCTGAGCGTCGCATTTGCGGCTGGCGACGGCTCGAGGCGGATCAAATGGGTGCTGCCGAGTCGCCTGCAGGCCGTCGAGACCGTGTTCGCGCTGACCGTGCACAAATCGCAAGGCTCGGAGTTTGCGCACGCGGCGCTGGTGCTGCCGGACACGCTGAGCCCCGTGCTCACGCGAGAGCTGGTGTATACGGGCATCACGCGCGCGCGCCGATTCCTGACGATCGCGAGCGCGGGCGGCCTGTCGATCATCGAGCAGGCCGTGCAGACGCGCGTGCTGCGCGCGAGCGGCTTGTCGGCCGGATTCGATGCCCGCTGAATACCATTCCAATCGTTGAGAAAAGGAAATCAATGGGTCGCAATGCATTTCTCGAAGGACGTCCGGTAGCGGAGTTCGTCACCTGGCTCGTCGAGCATCTGCCGACACTGCCCGTGCGGCTGCGTTTTGCCGGCAGCAGGTTCGTTCCGGGCGGGCTCGATGTCCGCGTGGACGGTATCGAAAACGTTCTCGCGCATTACTGCTGGCGCAGCGCATGGATCGATCCGGACACGGGGCAACGGATCGAGTCGCAAAATTGGGAAACGACGCGGGCGTCTCTCAAGCGGTTGAGCATCATGCTGCGCGCGAGTGTTGTCAGCGGCGACGACGGGCGAGCCGGCGCAGCGGCGCGCGAAGTGTTGCGTTGGGGCGGCGTCTCGAGCGCGATTCCATTCATCCAGTCGAAGGTTCGGCAACGCACATTCTGCACGTACCTGCAGTCGCTCGCGCCGCTGTTCGCTCTGGACGGTTCGCAGAAGACCGACGACTTGCACGCACGCAACGTCGAGCGTTTCGACGCCGGGATGACAAAGGTGCATGCGCTGTTCGACATGACAGGATCGCCGATCTACGACAGCCGGGTCGGCGCGGCGCTGGCGATGCTGTACCAGCTGTTTCGGCGAGATGCAGAAAGCATCGGCATTCGGCACGATCTTCTCGGCTTCCCGTCGGGACAAGCGCGCGGGGCGCAGGTTCGCGATCCGGGAGATCTCGGTTTTGCGAGGGCCCCACAGTTCTATACGAATCAGGTGCCGCGAGCGTGTTGGGCGCGGTGGCAAGTGCGCGCAGGCTGGATTATCCGTGCGGTGCTCGAGCGGACTACGTTGTTCGCAGACGAGCCGCATGTCGACGGCACGAACCCGATCCAAGCGCGGTGTCACGCGTTCGAGGCCGCGCTCTTCATGATCGGGTATGACATTCGGAGCCTGGCGGGTGGCGACGGCATCGTCGTTCCTGACGACGCTTCGATGGCGCCTGGCGAAGGGGGGAACTGGGTGCCGGCGGGTCATCCGTTCAGCCGTGTGCTGAGCACCTATCGCGCCTATCGCGAAACCGAACCGGCGAATCCCGATGCGGAGGACTTCGAGCAGTGGCTCGGAGCACCGGAACACGCCGCGCTATACGACGCGTTCAGACAGAATTTCCGGAACTACTGTTACCCGTTCGATGAGCGGGAATTCGATCTGCATGTACGCTCGCTCAAGGAGATTCAGTCGATCGAGAACGGTAGCGACCATGGCTTGCGCGCGGCGAACAATGGCGAGCCTGAGTTCGTCGCGGGCGCCGAGCGAGTCCAGGTTTGCTTTGTTTGCGCGGGACTGGCTGGGTATTGCATGTTGATTGAAACAACCCCCGACGCGCGCAAGCAACGCCTGATCGAGAAAGGATTCGCTGGCACGTACAACTCGGCGGGCACGCTGATGTCCGTTGGACGGGGTGTCGGACGTCATTTCGGATTGCTTGACAACCGGAACCTTCCGACGGCACGGTTCTTCAGTTTCTTCGGTGACGGTTTCGACGACTTTCGCGCCCGGTTGGGCGTTGATCGCGACCAGGGGTCGCGCTGATCGGCAACGCCGCATCGGGACGGGAAATGTCCCGATGCGGTGGCAAGATTGTGTCATTCCATTCCACCGCGAAACGCCATGCCGAGCATGATCGAACATATCGACGCGATCGCGCGCCGCAAAGCGCGGGATACGCTTTTCGTCACGTTCGTCGACGACCCGGCGGGCGAGCGTTCGCCATACCGCTGGCAGGCGCATCCGGCGCGAGCGGCGCTTGTCGCATGGCTCGACGCGAACGGCATCACGTGGACGCCGTGCGGCGAGGTCGCGGACGAGCGCGTCATGCGCAGCTATCGCGGATCGATCTACATCGACTTGCCATTCGACCGCGATGACGCGACTTACCGCGCGCTCGAAGCGTTTCTCGAACATCCGGACGGTTCGCTGCGCTTCCCGCACATGCGCTTCCTCGTGATCGACCTCGACTACGCACGCAAGAACGCCCACCACGACGAACCCGGATTTTGGGATCGCTGGGCGGACAATTTCTGAACGTGGCACAGGCCATGAAAGAATACGACGGTATCCGCCGCGCGGCGGACTGGATCGCCGACGCGGACGGCATCGTGATCGCGGCGGGTGCAGGCATGAGCGTGGATTCCGGCCTGCCGGATTTTCGCGGCAGAGGCGGGCTCTGGACTTCGCTTCTGCCAGCGGGGATGAGCGAGCGCGACGTCGGCTCGTTGACCCAAGGTGACTGCTTCGTCGACAGGCCCGTCGATGCATGGCGATTCTACGGGCGCGCGCATCAGGTATGCCGGCACGCGCGTCCTCATGCCGGCTACGCGATGCTGCGGCTCCACGTACGCTAGTAGCATGCAGGCTGGCGCCCGCTCCTCGAACCATCGATGATCGCTACCGTTGGTCTGAATCAGTTCACCGGGGCATGCCCGACGCGCTCGCGGCTGGTAGACCTTCGGCGGTCGTTGCCGGCGCGGAATCCAGAGCCCAGCCTCCGTCATCAGATTCCTGACCGTTTCCTTCATCCCCGGTGGGTCAATTCTGCGTGGACATCAACCCAGGCGGGAGGGCGGCCAAATATCGACCTACTTCACGTCCCGGGCCACGCGAAACCCGTTCGCCGAGAAACGTACGCTGCTGTCGTATTTGAAGCGTGTCGAGACCGGCATGTAGGCCGCACCATCACGCCACGAGCCGCCGCGGATGACGCGTACCTGGCAATTCGGCTCGTCCCACGAGCGGCCGTCGGCAGGCGCATTCTTGTACGAGGTGTGCCAGCAATCGCTGACCCATTCCCACACGCCACCGGCCATGTCGTAGAAGCCGAGCGGATTGGCCGCGAACGTGCCGACGTTATCCGGTGCATCGGCACGCCACGGTGGACCGCAGTCCTTGCAGTTCGCATTGCCCGTGCGCATCTCGTTGCCCCACCAATAGCGCGTTGCGGTGCCGCCGCGCGCCGCGAATTCCCATTCGGCCTCGGTCGGTAGTCGGTAAGACTTGCCGCTTATTTTCGACAGCCATTTCACGTACTGTTGCGCATCGTCCCAACTCAGATCGCGCGCAGGCGCGTTCGCTGCCGTATTGCTTTCGCTGGGCAGGCGCGGACAGGCGCCCGCATCACGGCACGCGTTCCATTGCGCGACCGTCACCACATACTTCGCCATTGCGAAGGAATGATCGAGCGTCACGCGATGCGCAGGTTTTTCCGACGGATCGCCAGAATTGCTACCCATTGCGAACGTCCCTGGACCGACCGCCAGCATCACGGGGCATGCAGGGCAATCCTGGATTTCATTGGCGGCCGTCGCGCCACCTTTCTGCGGTGGTGCCGATGGGTTCGCCACCGCAGCGGGAGGCGGTGCCTTCGGCGGTGATCCAGGCGTGTGCGCAGGTTGCGCCGCCGTCGATGCCGGCGCCGGAACGGGGGCGAGGGCCGGCGTGGGGCTCGCCGTCCGTGCGGGCGCGGACGCCGCGGGCACCTTGGGCGCAGCCGCGCGCAGTCGTGCGAGACGGGCCTGCGCCAATTGCGCGAAGCGGCCGTTCGGGTAAGTCTTCAGATAGGCCTCGTAATCGCCGGCGTCCTTGCTGTCCTTGATCGACTCCCAGAACGTAATTTCGTACTGTTCGGCGCTGTCCTTGGGCATCACGCCCCGGCTATCGGGCGTGACGACGCCGATGTCGGCCAACACGCCGGTTCCTGCACGACGCGACCCGGTGAACGCAAACGTCGCTGCCGCATCGGAAAGGGAAGACGCGATCCAGGGCATCTGCCGATGCCCGGTGGCGCTTGCAACCATCGCGCCGGCACGGTCAAGGACCTGTTCGATACCGAGTCCCGGCGTCGCGAGCGCCTGCAACAGCGCCGCCGTATAGACACCATGCGTTGCACCGTCGGCGGCGCCTTCGCCAGGCGCTGCCGCATAGGCGACGAGCGTATGCGGCGGTGGCTTTCGGGCCGACACGTTGCCGGCACCGGGAGGCGCGATCAGGCAGGAATCCAGAATGATCAGATCAATGCGGTCGCCGTGCGGCCGCGACGTCGCATCGAACACGGTCTGCAGGTCGATACCCGTTCGCGACAGGTCGGCCGGAGAACCGACGTCGGCGTCGACCGGCGCGAGCCAGGTCGTTCCGCCCGCGCTGGCACCGTGGCCCGCGAAATAGACCAGCCCGGTGCCGCTGGCCGCGATGCGGCGCTCGAAGGTGGCAAGCCCGTCGAGCATTTGCTGCCGGGTCGCGTTGCGCAACGTGATGACATCGAAGCCGAGCGCCTGCAGCGCATCGCCCATCGCATCGGCATCGCGGACGGGATTGGCGAGCGGGTGTTCGCGATATGCGCCGTTGCCGATCACGAGCGCGACGCGATGCGGTTCAATTGACGGTGCACGCGCGGAAGCTGCCGGCGGTACTGCAAAAGGATGCATGTCCTCGCCGGAGCAGGGGCCCGAGGCCACCGAGATCGACGCAAACAGGCATGCGGGCAAGAGTATTCGCCACATATTCGGCCCCCCAGGGTGCGCCGTCGGACGAGGTGCCGAAGGCGGAGCACAGCCGTTGCCGGGTGTCCTGTCGCGGCGAGCGCAATGCCGACGTGCGGCGGGCACTGGCAGGACACATTCAAGATAGCACGTGCGCTCGGCGGCGATCTCCGGATCCACCCGCGTGTTTTGCAAAAAACAGACATACGCGGACACGCATCGCGCTCGGCCCATTACCCCGGGACATCGTTATGTGTCTTCCTGTCGATTACGTCCTAAGCTGTTAGACACGCTCCACTGTCCGACGCCGCGCGCCGCCACCAACGCGAGGAGCAATACGATGCGAAGAAGGGCTACGTTGTTGGCTTTGGCCGCCACCGTCCTGGCGCCGAGGATCGCGTTTGCCGCCGGGCGTACGTCTTCGCCGCCCGGCGCCGAGGCATACATCATCTGGCCGTCGGACGGTGCGACGATCACGGGCGGCAAGTTCTGGGTGCGCATGGGCCTGCGCAACATGGGCATCTGCCCGAAAGGCATCGAGCGGCCCAACGTGGGCCATCATCATCTGCTCATCGATACCGATCTCCCGCCGCTGGACCAGCCGATACCGTCGGACCGGAATCATCTCCATTACGGCGCCGGTCAAACCGAGGCGCGCATTGAGCTTCCTCCCGGCAAGCACACGCTGCAGTTGCTGATGGGCGACCACGACCACGTGCCGCACGATCCGCCGGTGTACTCGAAGAAGATCACGATCACGGTCAAGTAGCGCGCCATGCCGCGCCCGCCGCACGAACCGGGAATTGCCGCCATGAACAAGCTCATCCTCTTCGCCGTTGCCTTGACGCTGCTATGGACAGGGTCGACGACCGCGGAGACCAGCACGCATCCCCCGAAGGCCATCGTCTACATCGGGTGGCCCAACGATGGCCAGGTTCTGCCGGCGGGACGTCCGTTCCGGGTGTGGTTCGGCTTGCGCGACATGGGTGTCGCGCCGTCGCATGTGCCGTTTCCGAACACGGGTCACCATCACCTGCTGGTCGATACGGACCTGCCGCCGATGGACCAGCCGATTCCGTCCGACCGGAATCACCTGCATTTCGGCGCGGGCGAAACCGAAACCACGCTGGAGCTTCCTCCGGGCAAGCACACGCTGCAACTCCTGATGGGCGACGCCAACCACGTGCCGCAAAATCCCCCCATCTACTCGAAGAAAATCACGATCAACGTGAAGTGACGTCGCGCGCACCGAGCCACGGACGCGTGGCGTGCGCGCGCGCGAGCGGGCGCGCTCAGGACGGCAACGCTGCCGCCCATCGCGCGAGCACATGTGTCTGTGCGTTCCCGACATCATGGGCCGGAACTGTCGGCGGCGACCCGCCATGCTTCCTTGAGCCGGGTATCGCGCACCGATCGCCGGAACCCCCGTCTTCGTCGCTCGAACCCGCGCCGGCAAGCCACCCGGCGAGATTTCCGCTGATCCTGCGCACGGCTGGCACGCCCCATGCGGTATGAGACGCGAGCGTGCCACGCAGCAGCATCAACACCAACACATCCACCCGATCCCGCATCGTCGCCGCGTTCCTCCCAAGGAGTCGATCGTGAACATCCACCTGTCGCCGACTGCCACGCGCAACCTCCGCGGTCTCACGCGGTCGCTTGCCCGCATCGCCGGTTCCGCCGGCGCATGCGCGGCGTTGCTGTCTGGCTGCATGGACCTGAACATGCCCGTCTACCAGCGCCCGGAGATGCCGGCAAAGACCACCTGGGCGCACGCGCACGGTCCGGTATCCGCATCGGACGCGGTCAATGCCGAATGGTGGAAGCGCTTCGACGATCCGACGCTCGACGCGCTCATCGACAAGGCCATCGCGGGCAACGTCGACATCAAGGTGCTGGCGGCGCGCATCGGTGTGGCCGGCGCACAGGTCGGCGAAGTCCAGGCGGGCGCGCTGCCGAGTGTCGATCTCGGCGCGGGCGTGGACTTCGAGAAGAACACGCATCAAGCGCCGTCGAGGACCTACAACCTCGGCAGCCAGGTGAACTGGGAGATCGACATCTGGGGCAAGGTCGAGAAAGGCGTGCAGGCGCAGAAGGCCGAATACCATGCGACCGAAGCCGACTGGCGCGCGGGCTACCTGACGCTCGTCGCCGACGTGTCGAGCACCTATTTCGAGATCCTCCGGTTCGACGACCAGATCGAGCAGGAACAGCGCACGCTCGACAAGAACCGCCAGATCCTCGCGATCTACCAGTCAATGTTTGCGAACGGCGTCGCGCCGCAGACGGAAGTGCTGCGGCAGAGCGCGGAGATCAACGGCCTGGCGAACCAGCTGATCGAACTGCATCGGTCGCGCGACACGGCCGAGAACGCGCTCGCGACGCTGCTGGGCGTCCCGGCCGGCGAGTTCAGGATGCCTGCCGGCCATCTCCGGCAGCGCGTCAAGCTGCCGGACGTGCCGATGGGACTGCCCGCGCAACTGCTCGCGCGCCGGCCGGATGTCGTGGCCGCGCAGTATCGCGTGCTCGAATCGTATGACGAAGTGGGTGCGGCGAAGCTGGCGCAATTGCCGTCGATCAGCCTGACGGGGCGCGGTGGCACGGCGGCGTTCGCGCTGTCGGATCTCTTCAAGGCCTTCACGTTCAGCTTCCTGCCTAGCATCAACCTGCCGATGTTCGACCCGAGCGTGCACGCGCACATCAAGACGACCGAGGCGCAGACCCGGGTGGCCGAGCAGCAGTACCGGCAGACCGTGTTCACCGCGTTCAAGGAAGTGGAAAACGCGCTCGTCGATCTCGACGCGCACAAGCAGCAGCGCGTGCAGTTGCAGCAGCAGAGTGCGCGTCTGCGCACCGTCGCCGCGCAGGTGGAGGCGCAGCTCAAGGAAGGGCTCGTGTCGCAGCTCGAGGTGCTCGAATCGGAACGCGCGGTGGCATCCGCGGAACTCGCGCTGCTCGCGAATCATCAGCAGATTTTGAGCGACACGGTCACGCTCTACAAGGCAATCGGCGGCGGCTGGCGCGCGGTCGAAATCTCGAATGCAAGCAGCGAGCCGGTCCGGCAAGCGATGCAATGAACACGCCAGCCCTGCGCAGCCGCGCGATCGGTGCCAGCCGATTGACTACCGCAATCCGTCGCCTAAACTTTTTTCACGATCGTGCCGCCGCGTGCCTTGGCGGCGCGGCTTCACACTGGTGGTTCGAAAGCGCGTCGCGTTTCCTGCGCCGCATGCCCATTGGCGGGCGCATGTCGATCGTTGGCCGAATCATGGTTCCAGACGCCGCTTCGATTGCCGAGAAACAAGCCGCGCTCGCCCGGCAGTTCGACATCGTGCTCAAGCCGGTTTCCCATCCGGAGCTGAGCGAGATCCGGATCGACAAGGCGCTGTTCGCAGTCGGGCGGACCAACACGCCGTTCGCGTCCGCGCGGCCCGAACTGGTGGCCGATCTGTCGCGCCGGCATGCGCGCATTTTCTTTGAAGGCAGCGCGGCCTATGTCGCCGATCTCGGCAGCAAGAACGGTACGGCCGTCAACGGTGTCGATGTCGGCGACAAGCCGCACCTGCTGCGCGACGGCGACGAACTGCGCTTCGCCGGCGCGCTGGCGTATCGCGTCGCGTTCGTGCCGCGCGCGACGCATCAGCCGGCGCGGCCGGTCGTCGTCACGCTGTCGCCGGAGCGCGGCGATCTCGGCCTGCAACCGGTCATCATTACCGCCTTCCCGTTCCTCGTGAGCAAGACCGACGACACGTTCGCCTGCTACCGGAACGCGTATCCGCATCAGGTCAACTATCTGTCGCGACGTCATGCGCACATCTATGTGCAGGACGGCGACGTCTTCGTGGAAGACCTCGGCAGCACGAACGGCACGTTCGTCGACGGCCGGCGCCTCGATGAGCATGCGGTGCCGCTCGGCGACGGCGCGATGCTCGCGTTCGGCGGCGATCATTTCGTCTATCGCGTCGCGGTGCAGCGCGAGCCGGGGCCGGACTCGACCGTGACGGGCACGTCAGCGCCCGGCGCTGCCGCGAATGCGGTCGCCGCAGACCCCGACCGCACGACCTTCGTCGATACCGCGCATTCGTTCCTCGACATCTTCTGCACGGTGCCGGCCGTTCAGCAGGACGACGAGGTCAACCCGCACGCCGCGCATGGCGCCGCCGAAACCGCGCATGACGCGCGCTACCGGCGCGGCAGGGTCGAAGTCTTCCTGTCGGAGCTGAGCGAGGCGTTCGGCGGTAGCGGGCGCGTCAACCTGCGCCGGCTCGGCTGGTGGAGCGGCGGGTTGCTCGCGGCGGTCGTCCTGCTGTTCGCGACACTGTATTTCCGCGATGCGCCGCTGCGCGAGATGCATGCGTTGCTGGCGCGCGGCGACACCGCGCAGGCGGCGCAACTCGCCGACCACCATCTCGCGAGCCATCCGGACGACCCGGCGTTCCTCGCGCTCGGTACCGAGGCACTCGTTCGGTCGAAAGTACCGGACTGGATCGCCGCAATGAACGCGCGCGCGTTCGACCGCGCCCGCGCCGTCGTGCAGGAGATGCGCGCGCTTGCCCGTCATAACGCCGACGCACAACCGCTCGTCGACGAAGTGGCGTGGATCGGCGAGCTGCAGGCGTTCGTTGCCGGTCGCGGCGGGGCGGAAGCGCCGATCCGCATCTACCGCGACGAAGCGCCGATCAAGGCATTGACCGGCCGTTGGAACGACGACCCGGGTGCGCATCAGCGGCTGCTCGACCGGATTTCGTCATACGTTCCCGCGTTCGGCGTGCTGTATGCCGACGCGCTCAGTCAGTTGCGCAAGCTGCAGAGCGACAACTCCGTCTATGTGGCCGCGCTTGAGCGGTTGCAGCGCGCGATCGCGTCGGCGCTCGACGACGACCGGCTGGACGCGCTCCCGGCGCTGCTCGCCGATGACGAGCAGCGCTATCCGCGCCTCGGCGGCCTCGACGCCGTGCGTGCCGATCTGCAGCAGTACCTGCAGTTCGAGAGCGACGCGCGGGCCGGGCACGGGCCGGCCGTACTGGATCGCCTCAAGCAGTTCCGCTTCGCGACGCCGCAATTCGCCGCGCATGTCCCGACCCTGGAACGGCTCGCTTCTTCGGGAGGGCACGGTGAAGCTCGACAGTCTCCTTAAGCGGGCACGGCAGGCAACGCCGCCGGAGCCGCCGCGCTCGCTGGGCGAGGCGCTGGAGGATCACAGCGTCGAAGGCATCGCGATCCTGACGGCGCGGCCATGGCGGCTCACGCAGGCGACCATCATCGCAATGGTCGGGCTCGTCGTGTGTGCGCTGCTGTGGTCGTTCGTCGGCCGCGCCGATGTGATCGTGACCGCGCAGGGCGCGCTCGCGCCGGAGTCCGAGGTGCGCCGCATCTACGCGCCCGTCGACGGCGAGCTGGTGGACATCTATATCGCGGAAGGTCAGCCGGTCGAAAAGAATGACGTCATCGGCCGGATCAACGCGCGCGGCGCGATCGAGGCGGCGACCAACGCGCTCGATGCACGCCTCAAGCTCGACGACGCGGAGCGCGAATGGAAGCAGTTCCCGGACAAGAAGCAGCTGATGGAGCGCAAGGCCGACGCACTGAAGCAACAGATCGAGGTCGAAGAGCACCTGCACCAGAACCGCATTGCCGAAGGCACCAGCAAGCTCGCGCAATCGCAGCGCGCGCAGATCGACGAAGCGCGCAGCAATATCGACAATGCGCGCCACGCACTCGATCTCGCGAAGGACGAACAGGACAAGTACGCGCGCCTGTTCGCACTGCCGGGCGGCGGCGGCGTGTCGCAGAGCCAGGTGGAACAGAAGCGCAGCGCGTACCTGCAGGCCCAGGACAGCTACCGCGTCGCGCAGGCGCGGCTCTCGCAGCTCGAGGCGCAGCAGAGCCACGAGTTCGCGCAGGCGAAGGCGCAGCTCGAGGGCAGCGGCGAGACGCTGACCGGGCTGCGCATCCAGTACGACGCGACCGTGCGCGACATCGCGAACACCGAAGAGAAGCTGCGTCTGCAGGTGCAGACGGCGCGCCTCGCCGCGGATGCCGCCGCTCGGATCCGCTTCGAGAACATCGACAAGGACAATTTCCTGCTCGTGCTGGCGCCCGTCTCCGGCGTGATCACCGACGTGACCACGACGCAGCCCGGCGACAAGATACTCGCCAACACGCCGCTCGGCAGCATCGCGCCGTCCGATGCGCGGCCGGTGGTGAAGGTCGCGATCGCGGAGCAGGACCGCGCGTTCCTGCATGAGGGCTTGCCCGTGAAGCTCAAGTTCAATGCGTTTCCGTATCAGCGCTATGGCGTGATCGACGGCACGCTGGAATACATCTCGCCGGCGACCAAGCCGCAGGCGCAGACGAAGGAACCCGTCTACGAAGGCCGCGTGGCGCTGGTGCGCAACGCGTACACGATTGCCGGCACGACCTACCCGCTGCGCTACGGGATGACGGCCACGGCGGAAATCGTGGTGCGCGAGCGCCGCCTGATCGGGTTCGCGCTGGACCCGTTCAGGCAGATCGCGGGTTGAGGGAGACTGCCACGGCGTCGTGGGGTGGAGCAGGTGGTGATGCGAGGCACCGGCGGCGAATCAGGGCGAATCGCCGCTTACAGGATCAAGGGGAACGAAATGACGGCAATAGTGCGTATCGACGACGAGGTGATCGGCACCGACGACTTCATCCGCGTGCTGAAGCTCACCGGGCAGTTCGAGGGCCTCGTCGAGCAGCAGGTTCGCGACCGGCTGACGGTGATCGCGGCGCGCAAGATGGGCATGCAGGTGACGCCGGCGGAAATCCAGGAGCGTGCCGACCAGTTTCGTCGCGTGCGCGGACTGCACCGCGCCGCGGACATGAACCGCTACCTGGACGTGTTCGGCGTCAGTCTCGACGAGTTCGAGCGATTCATCACCGACACGCTGTACCAGGAAAAGACGCTCGACACGGTGTGCAGCGATGCGGCCGTCGAAGCGTACTTCAAGCTCAATTCGCCGAAGTTCGACAGCATCGAGGTCAGTCACATCGTGCTGGATTCGGAGGGCAAGGCACGCGAAATGATGGCGCTTCTGGAGGACGACCCGGGCTGCTTCGGCGACATGGCGCGCGAGCATTCGATCGCCGACACGAGCGAGCGTGGCGGCGTGATCGGCAAGGTGCTGCGCGGCTCGCTGAAGACGGATATCGAGGCCAAGGTGTTCAACGCGCGGGTGGGAGACCTGCTCGGGCCGTTCGCGGCGCCCGACGGCGCGTTCTTCGAGATCTTCTCGGTGACCGCGAAACACCCGGCCGCGCTCGACGCCGACGTCGCGTCGGAGGTGCGTCGCCTGCTGCGCGAGGAGTGGCTCGCCGAGCGCGCGCAGGAACACATCATCGATGCACGCTGATCACGGAGAACCGCCGCGATGGACGCACAAGCCCCCGCCCCGGCCAGCAGCCCCCCGTCGCTCGCGGCGTTTCTCGCGTCGGTGGAGCCGCTGTCGCTCTTCTCGCCCGACGAACTCGAGCGCATGGCCGCGCAGGCGCAGGTGCGCACCTACGCGTTCGGCGACACCGTCTGCAATCGCGGTGAGCCGGCCGAGGGCCTGTATGTGCTGCGCTTCGGGTCCGTGCGCCTGATCGCCGATGAGCGCGGCAAGGAAACCAGTGTCGGCGTGCGCAAGGAACGCGAGGTGTTCGGTGAAATGGCGATGCTGCGCGATTACTGGCACGAGGTGTCGGTGCGCGCATCAACAAAGACCGAGATACTGTGCATCCCGCGCAGCGCGATCGAGCCGATCCTGCGCGACAATCCCGCCGCGCAGTCGTTCGTGACGAGCTATGTCGCGATCAGCTCGGCCGGCGGGTTTGTGACGCGGCTGTTCGACCTGCGCGGCAAGCTGACGCGCGCCGAACTCGAGGAGTACGTGTCGAGCGTCGGCGTGAAGCGCGTGGCGGCCGGCAAGGAGATCGTCCGGCAGGGGCCGGGCGGCGACCTCCGGCTGTATGTCGTGCGCCAGGGCGAGGTGAGCGTCTCGTGCCACGAGGACGGCAACGACTATCCGCTCGCGACGCTCGGCGCGGGCGAGATCTTCGGCGAGCGCGCGTGCCTGCTGCGGCAGGAGCAGGCGGCGACGGTCACGGCCGTCACCGATACGCGCCTGCTCGTCATTCCGGAAAAGACCGTGCACTTCATGCTCGAGCGCAACCCGAAATTGCGCGAGGTGCTCGAGGAGCGCATCCGCTTCGTCGATCAGGAGCTGAAGCGGCAGAAGAAGCTCGCCGAACGGCGCCGCCACCCGCTGCAGATCGATATCGGCGCCGACGCCGCGTTCGGCGAGCGCATGATCAAGCGCTTCGTGCTGGTCGAACAGGCCGAGGAAATGGATTGCGGGGCGGCGTGCCTCGCGATGATCTGCCGTCACTACGGCGTCGCGATGACGCTCGGCAAGCTGCGCGATCTGGCGAACGTGACGACGCAGGGCGCGACGCTCGACAGTCTCGCGCGCACCGGGGAGGCGGTCGGCTTCGCGACGCGCGGCGTGCAGTGCACGTACGAGGCGCTGCTCGGGTTCGACCTGCCGTTCATCGTGCACTGGGAGGGCTACCACTACGTCGTCGTATACGGTGTGTCGAAGTCGTGGGTGCGTATCGCCGATCCGGCGCTCGGCTTCAGGAAGCTGAGCGTCGAGGCGTTTGAGCGCGGCTGGAGCGGCACGTGCCTGCTGTTCACCGCGAGGGGGCCGGCCGCGGCGCCGGCCGAGACACGTTCGCCGTGGGTGCGCTTCATCGGCTATCTGCGCCCTTACAAGAAGATTCTCGCGCATCTGTTCCTGGCGACATTCGTGATCCAGGTGCTGGGCGTCGTACCGCCGATCATCATCCAGAGCATCCTGGACGGGGTGATCGTGCACCAGAACGTCAACCTGCTGCACTTGCTGATTGCCGGGCTCGTCATTTCGCACGTGTTTACCCAGCTGATGACGACGATCCGCGCCCACCTTTCCAACTTCATGGTGCGCAGTCTCGACTTCGCGATGATGTCGCAGTTCTATAAACATACGATGTCGCTGCCGTATTCGTTTTTCGCGCGCCGCAAGAGCGGGGACGTGTTCGCGCGCTTCCAGGAGAACCAGACGATCCGGGCGTTCCTGACGGAGTCCACCGTGACCACCGCGCTCAATCTCCTGATGATCTTCATCTACTTCACGATCATGTTTCTCTACAACGTGAAGATGACGCTGGTGCTGATCGCCTTCGTGATCCCGATCATGGCGCTCACGGCGCTCGCGACCCCGAAGCTGAAAGGCTATGCGCGCGAGGTGTTTGCCGCATCCACCGATGCGAAGTCGCTGCTGATGGAAACGCTCGGCGGCGTCGAGACCGTGAAGGGCATGGGGATCGAGCGGTCGGTACGGCTGAAGTGGGAGCGCAAGTATGCGAAGGCGCTCGACGTCCAGTACCGGGCGCAGGCATTCAATATCCTGGTGGCGCTGTGCAGCCAGCTGCTGAATGCGGCAACCACCATCGTGATCCTGTGGATCGGTGCGAACCTCGTGCTCGTGCACGAACTCAGCATCGGGCAACTGATCGCCTTCAATGCATTCATGGGCAGCGTGCTGGCGCCGCTGATGGGACTCGTCGGCATGTGGAGCCTGATGAACGACGCGGCGGTGGCGATGGAGCGACTCGGCGACGTCCTCGACATCGAGCCCGAGCAGCAGCCGTCCGAACTGGCCTCACGCGTGCTGCTGCCCGACCTGCAGGGCGACATCAGCTTCGACAGCGTGTATTTCCGCTACGGCGGCAACGAAACGCCTTACGTGCTCGAGAACATCAACTGCACGATCAAGCGCGGCGAGATGGTGGCCATCGTCGGGCGCAGCGGCTCGGGGAAAACCACGCTGGCGAAGCTGCTCGTCGGATTCTACGCACCCACGGACGGCAAGATCGTGGTCGACGGCTACGACATGAGCGCGATCGACAAGGCTTACTACCGTGCGCAGATCGGTTACGTGATGCAGTCCAATCTGGTCTTTTCCGGATCGATTGCCGAGAACATCGCTTGCGGTGACACGAGCCCCGACTGGCACCGCATGGAGGAGGTCGCCCGGATGGCCGACGCGCATGCATTCATCAGCAAATTGCCGCTCGGCTACGAGCAGGTGGTGGGCGAGCGCGGCGTCGGCCTGTCGGGCGGCCAGATCCAGCGCCTCTGCATCGCCCGCGCGCTCTATCACGACCCGCGCCTGCTCGTGTTCGACGAGGCGACCTCGTCGCTCGACACGCAGTCGGAGAGCAACATTCTTGCGAACATGCATGAAATCCTGCAAGGGCGCACCGCGGTGATCATCGCGCACCGGCTCAGCACGATCATGCGCGCGGACAAGATCCTGGTCCTGTACGAAGGCGCGATCGTCGAACAGGGCTCGCACGACGAGCTGGTCGCCCTCAAGGGCATGTATTACCAGCTCGTGCAGAAACAGCTGGGTGCCGCATGAAACTCTTCGACCCGCACGGATTCGGCAACTCCGCGATCTCGTATGCCGGCCTGCTCGAGAAGATCGAGATCCTGCGATCGATGCTGCGCTGGGCACCCAAGCTCGAGCGTGCCGACATCGAGAAGCTGCTCAACCAGGCGAACGTGCTGCGCGACGAAGTCATGCAGATGTCGCGCAAGGAGCGCTTCGTCGAGGCAGCCGTGGCCGCGCCGCAGACGTCCGATGCGACCGATGCGCCGGACGCGCCCGCACCCTCCGTGCAGCGACGCCGGCAGGCGTTGATCGAGCGCAGTTTCATCTTCGAGGGTATTTTTGGCGACAATCCGAAGTTGCTCGCCGCACTCGAAATCGCCGAAAAGGCGGCACCGACCGATCTGCCGGTGCTGATCGACGGCGAGAGCGGGACCGGCAAGGAGCTGATGGCGAAAGTCATCCACGCGAACGGGGGGCGCGCCGACCGCCCGTACATCTCGGTGAACTGCGGCGCGATTCCCGACAACCTGCTCGAATCCGAGCTGTTCGGCCATCGGCGCGGCGCGTTCACCGGCGCGTCGAACGATCGCAAGGGGAAGTTCGAGAGCGCGCACTCCGGCACGATCTTCCTCGACGAAATCGGCGAATTGCCGCTGTCGGGGCAGGTCAAGCTGCTGCGCGTGCTGGAGTCGCACGAGATCCAGCGGGTCGGCTCGGACGAGCCGATCAGCGTCGATACGCGCATCGTCGCCGCCACCAACAAGAATCTGCGGCAATTGAGCGAACAGGGGCTCTTTCGCGAGGACCTGTTCTACCGCCTGAGCGTCATTCATCTGACGCTGCCGGCGTTGCGCGAGCGTCGCGATGAAATTCCGCTGCTGCTCGCCTACTTCGGCGACGAGGCGGCAGGGGCACTGAAGCGCAGGCCCGTCAAGACGACGCCGAAGCTGCGCGACTTCCTGCTGACCTACGCTTATCCGGGCAACATTCGCGAACTGCGCAACCTCGTCTACCGTCTGTCGTGCCTGGCCGGCGAGATCGCGGATATCGAGCACTTGCCCGAGGACATCCGCCCGAAAACCGTGTCGAGCGCCGTGCGTGCGACGGATGACGGCCTGCCGGGCAGGCCGATGTCGCTCAGCGACGCGAAGCGGGCCGCAAGCGACGAGGCGGAGCGGGCGTTTCTCGAACGCGGGTTGCAGGAGACCGGCGGCACCGTGGCCGAACTGGCGCGCCGTTGCGAGATGAACCGGTCACACCTGCAGATGCTGCTCAAGAAGCACGGCATCCGCTCGAAAGCATTCCGTCATCAGGACGGCTCGACGCCTGACAAGGACGCGTGAGCGTCGCGCGGGTCCGCTCGATCGTTCAGCGTTGCACGGCAGGATTGGCGAGCGTCCGGTCCGACGCATCGGGATCGTCGGCGCGGATCACGACAGCGGTGATGTTGTCCCGGCCGCCCTCGCGCAACGCGAGGTCGACGAGCATGTCCGTTGCGCGCGCGCAATCGCCGCAGGCGAGGGCGGCCGAGATGTCGGCTTCGTCCATCTCGTTGCTCAGGCCGTCGCTGCACAACAGAAACATGTCACCGTCGCACACGTCGATGCGTCGTTCGTCGAGATGCAACTGCTCGGCGGCGCCGACGGCGCGCGTGATCAAATGCTGCGACGGGTGATGGCGCGCCTGCTGCGCGCTCAGGTGGCCCTGGGCCTGCAGTTCCGCGACGTGGCTGTGGTCGAGCGTGAGCTGCGTCAGGTGTGCGGCGCGGTACAGGTAGATCCGGCTGTCCCCGGCCCACAGCCAGCCGCACTGACGGCCGCTCGCCAACAGCACCGCCACCGTGCTGCCGATCAAGCGTACGCCGCGCTCGGCGGCCGATGCGCGCAAGTGCAGGTTGACAGCATCGAGCGCGGTGCGCGCTGCCTCGATGAAGTCCGCCAGCGTGGCCGGGGTGGCCAGCCGTTCCAGCGCCTGCACGATCATCCGGCTCGCGAGGTCGCCGGCCGAATGTCCACCCATGCCGTCCGCGACGGCCCACAGGCCGCGGTGCGGCAACGCGAGGCAATCGTCCTCGTTGATCTCGCGAACGAGGCCCGCGTCACTGCGTGACGCCGAAGTCCATTGCAGTTCTGCGCTCACGGCGCGCCATTCCCTTTCGTCCAGTGCCTGCTCATGCCGGTAACGGGCTTGCGAACATGCATTGGCGGTTGGCGTGAAGACGCTAGACGAGCCGGTTCCTGCCGTCCGCACCCACCCCGACCGCAATGTTCGCGCCGGGCGCCGAGTTCGTGACGTCGACGTTCTGAATCTGGTTGAGGACCTGATTCGCGTAGAACGTGTTGTACGTCTGATAGAGGTTCACGACGGGCCCGAACGCCGGCGCCGGCGGCGCGTAGGGCTGGATCCAGCCGAATACCCACGGCGCGCCCGCGCCGCGGATGAACGACATCGTCTTGCGGTCGATGTCGTGCTGCATGTGAAGGTCGGTAATTGCGAGCGTGGTCATGATGAGTCTCCGAATGGGGCCTGCCGACGGACCGGGTAACCGATACGTGCAAACCTCGTGCCATGCGTGACACAACCCGCGTGCGTTGCCCGGGCGCGTGCGTCGATCCGGTGAGCGCCGCACGCGGCAAGGCAAGGCGTCATCGACACGCGACGCTTGCATGCTAGTGCGTCGCGCCCGTGTCCTGCAATGGTTGTACGCAAGCCAACAGTTGCGCGCACGAACGTGGCCGCGAACCCGACACATGCCCCGGCAGACGCAAACGGCTGTCCGGTGCGCCGACTGGTGCTGTCACACCAACGAAATCCGCGGCAAATGGTTGGCCGCGCGGCGACAGCACGGCACCCGGCTCGCCGTGCATGGCCCGTAGAGCTTTGCGCGACGGGCTCCGGCTGATTGGCACGCTTGATGCAGGTTAGTTGGCAACCGGCTAACCCCTTGCGCAACACGGGCGGCCGCCAACCAGCAGACGGAGCCAGTCATGGAACGCGATCTTCAACCAGTGAACCGCGCTGCGTCCCGCACGGCTGTCGGCGCTGCGGATGCAATCGCGCACGCGGCTTCGCTGCCCGGCCGCGTCGACGCACTGCTGCCTGGCGCACACCTGGTTTCCGATCGTGCCGGTTACAGCCATCACGGCATCTACGTCGGCGACGGGCGCGTCGTCCACTACGCGGGGCTTTGCACGTCGCTGCATCGCGGCCCGATCGAGGAAGTTACGCTCGAACGCTTCGCCGCCGGTCATGCGGTTCGCGTCGTGCCGCATCCGTACGCAGCCTATGCGGGGCGCACCGTGGTGCTGCGCGCACGTTCCCGTCTCGGCGAAAACCGCTACCGCCTGCTGACGAACAACTGCGAGCACTTCTGCACGTGGTGCCTGGAAGGCACGGGCTACAGCGAGCAGGTTCGCACGTGCGTCATGCATCCGCGGACGGCGTTCCGGTTCGCGCTGTCCGTCTGCCGCGCGCTGCTCGTGGCGCGGCGTGCGGGCGGACGGTGCACCACGGTCGCCATCGCCGCCGCATGAGCGACGTCCCGGCGCGTTCGACATTGCCACGAGAGGGCTCAAATGAACGGGATCGCATCATCACTGCGCATGCAGGTCGACAAGTGGCTCGCGCCGAGCGCGCGCGTGCCGGCGCGCATCGTGCGCTTCAGCCGCATGCCTGCGCAACGGCGGCGCTTTGTCTGCGTCGAGGCCGTGCATCCGGCTGGCACGATCGCGATCTTCTTCTTTCGTCACGACGACGGCTCATGGTGGGTGTTCCCGCCGGCCGACCAGCGGCCAGCGATGACGGTGCGAGCGGCCTGAGCGGGCACGCGGCGTGGTGTGTCCGTCAACGCAACAGCGTCGGACGCGCCGGCGACGCCGTTGCGTCGGCCACCGGTGCACGTGCCGACGCGGCATTGCGTGCGTCAGTGTGCAGATACGGGAACGGTTGCGGCGCGAGCATCGTCTGATGCGCACGTACCTTCGCGCCACCCGCGATGGCGGCCATCGCCTGTTTGTCGAGGTCGACGCTTTCGGGAAGATCGTTGATGACGAGCACGCCCATGGTTGGCTCCGCGAGATCGGATGGGAGAAGCGTGAGGCGGGCAGCCATGCAGCATCATGCGATGTGCCGATGTACCCGGGATCTGTCCAGTATAGGTTCCGCCGCACGGCCGCGCGGCCTGGAAATGCTAGTTCCGGCACCGATTGCACAGGGCGTTACCGCGGACTAGTATGATTTGTTAGACATCCTGTCAGAAGGCCGGCGGACGGTGCGTCGCGCGGTCGAATTCGTCTGACGATGGCGTGGCGGCGACCGCGAGGCGCCGAAGCGGGTCGGCAAGCTGAAGCTGAGTAGACGGCATACGAATGGTGAGCTTTGCGCAGCTGATTCAGACATTCCAGAGCGGGGCGCTGTCGCAGGACGCGTTCTTCTCGGAGATCGACCGGGTGCTGGCGACCGATCAGGTCGATTGCGCACGTCTGCGCGAAGTACTCGACCAGACGCAAACCACGCAGCCGCTGTCGGACGCTATCTATGCGGAAGTGCTGAAGCGCATCGAGCGATGTCATGACAGGACGGCATCCGCGGGCGATGCAACCCGGATCCAGGAGAGCCCGCTTCGGCCGGAGGCGTGGCCAGCCCCACCGTCCGGTCCGTCGGGCGGCGCGATGCCGGTCGACGGCGAACGCGTGAAAGGCATCGGCGATACGCTGAACGGGCGCTTCGTGCTGGAGGAGTGCCTGGGCGTCGGCGGGATGGGCACCGTGTACAAGGCGCTCGACCTGCGCAAGCTGGAGGCCTCGGATCGCAAGCCGCACATCGCGATCAAGGTGCTCAATGTGCAATTTCGCGGCCAGCCGACGTCGCTGATCGCGCTTCAGCGTGAAGCCCGCAAGGCGCAGACGCTCGCCCATCGCAATATCGTCACCGTCTACGACTTCGATCGCGACGGTCCGCTCGTCTACCTCACGATGGAGTATCTGTCAGGCCGGCCGCTCAGCAAGGTGCTGCGTGCGCCGGACTTCAAGGGCATGCCGCTCGATACCGCGTTGCCGATCATCGCCGGCATGGGCCAGGCGTTGGCCTACGCGCATGAACGCGGCTTCGTCCACTGCGATTTCAAGCCCGCCAATGTGTTTCTCACCGACCGCGGCGAAGTGAAGGTGATCGACTTCGGGATCGCACGCGCGTTCCAGCGGCGCGACGAGGATCCCGACGTGACCGTGTTCGATCCGGCGAGCCTTGGCGGCATCACACCGGCCTACGCGAGCCCGGAGATGTTCGAGCATCTCGAGCCGGATCCGCGCGACGACGTCTACGCGCTCGCCTGTGTCACCTACGAATTGCTGACCGGACACCATCCGTTCAACCGGCTGTCGGCCACCCAGGCGCGTCACGACCACTTGCGGCCAGAGCGCCATCCCGGTCTGGATCGCACGCAATGGCGAACCTTGAGCGCCGCGTTGTCGTTCGACCGCGCGACGCGCACGCCCAGCGTCAATCTTTTCCTGGAAGGCATGGGCGTGTTCAGTCGCCCGACGCGGGCGTCGGGCGTACGAACAGGGGTGACCGTGGGCGCTTGCACGGTGGCGGCGATCGCCGTGCTCTGGTACGGCTACCAGGCGCTTTCGCGCAGCGGCGAAAAGCGCCCCGCCGCGGACACGGTCGTGCACGCGCCTGCCGGTGGCGGAGGTGGTGCGATGGCAGGCGCCGCGGCCGGCAGCGCACCCGCGGCCGTCGCGAACGCCGTGCCCGCTGCCGCCAGCGTGCCGCCGCCGGCAACGCCACCGGCGATCTCGCTGGCCTCGGTGACGGCTGCGCTGTCGCGCATCCCGTGTTCGGCGCTGGACGCGTCGGTGCAGGATCACGTGCTGCAGGTGCGCGGTTACACGGAAGCCGGTGTCGGTATCGGACGCGTGCGAACCGCGCTCAGCGGCATGGCGGGCGGACAGACGGCCAATCTCGACGTGCGCCCGGTCGATGCCCACAATTGCGAGATCGTGAGCGCGCTTGCCCCGTACTGGCGATCGAATTGGGCCGCGTCACACGCCGCGTCGATCCGCACGCGCGCGCCTGATGCGCATCTCGCGGAAGGCAACCCGCTGGTCATCGACATCACGACACCCGGTTACGACTCGTATGTGAACGTCGATTACTACGTGCTGAACGGGAGCGTCGTGCATCTCGTGCCAAGCAACCGCGAACGCGACAACCAGGCGCCGCCGAATTACGCCGCGACGATCGGCAGCATGGGCGAGTGGGTGATCGGCAAGCCTTTCGGGACCGAGATGATCGTGCTCCTCGTCACGCCCGCGCCGCTGTTCGACGGGATGCGCCCGCCATCCGAGCCGCGTGCCGCCTATCTCGCGGCGATCGCGCGGCAATTGAAGCTGTTCGAGGCCAAATATGGCGAGGGGCGCATTGCCGCCGATTTCGTCCAGATCACGACGCATGCCAACGGCAGCTGAGCGAGCGGGCTCGCGCGTATCAGCGGCCTAGCGATTCCGCCGCCTTGTGAATGGCCTTGCGGATGCGCGGAAACGTGCCGCACCGGCATGCGATGTTCTTCATGGCCTCGTTGATCTGATTGTCGTCGGGGCGAGGGCATCGCATGAGCAGGGCCGTGGCGGCGATCAGCTGTGCGCTCTGGCAATAGCCGCATTGCACGACGTCGACGGCAATCCACGCGTTCTTCAGTGCGCGCGCTTCCACGCTGTCCAGCCCTTCGACGGTCGTGATGCGCGCGCCGTTCAGCGTCCCGACCGGGAGTTGGCAGGCGGGCACGGCCTGATCGTTCAAGAGCACCGTGCATGCACCGCAGACCCCGACGCCACAGCCGAACTTCGTGCCGGTCAGCTTGCGTTCGCAGCGAATCACCCAGAGCAGCGGGGTGGCGGGCTCGGAATCGACATGAGCGGTTTCCCCGTTGATACGGACTGACACCATCGGTCGTCTCCTTGGTCGGGTGGGCTCGGCTTGACGAACGGCAGCGTGCGATGGCGCACGCCAGTGAGCGAATACAGCGCATTCGCCACGGCCGCCGCGATCGGCGGCGTGCCCGCTTCGCCGACGCCGTGCGGCTCGGTCCCGCCTGCCACGACTTGCGTGACGATCTCGGGACACGTCTCCATGTTGACGAGCGGATAGCTGTCGAAATAACGCTGTGCGACTTGCCCGTTCTCGATCGTGATCGCCTGCTCGAGCGCGGCCGACAATCCGAAGATGATCCCGCTTTCCATCTGCTGCTCGACGAGATTCGGATTCACGGCCAGCCCGCAGTCGATCACGCAGACCACGCGCGTCACGCGAAAGCCGTCACCTTCCTGCCGGACTTCGGCGACTTGCGCGACCACGCTGCCGAACGACTCATGCATCGCCACGCCGCGTGCGCACCGCGCGCCGGTCTTGTCACGCCATGCCAGCGGCGAACGCCAGCCGGACAGCGCGACGAGCGCCCGCAACACGGCCGCATGGCGCTGGTGCGCCGGCTGCTTGAGCAGGTCGAGGCGAAACTGGATCGGGTCTTTCCGTGCCAGCGCGGCCATCTCGTCGACGAAGCTCTCGACGAAGAATGCCTGATGCGAGTGCCCGACGGAGCGCCAGTAGCCAACCGGAACCGGGAGCGTCACCGTAGTGTGCTGGACGAGCATGTTGTCGCATTCGTAGGGCAGGTCGAACGCGCCTTCGGCCGTGGTGGCGTCGGGCAACCGTTTCGCGGCGAGGCTCGGCATGCCGAAAGTGCGAGGCATCGCCTGCGCGCTGATCGACTGGCTCGCCGACATGCCCTTCCAGGCCACCAGCCGGCCGCTCGCATCGATCGCGCCGCTGTATCTCGCCACACAAGCCGGGCGGTAGAAGTCGTGCGTCATATCCTGCGGGCGCGACCAGATCGTCTGTACCGGCCGCCCCTTCGCATGGAGCGCGATGGCGGCCGCCTGCGTGATGAAGTCGACCTCGAGCCGTCGGCCGAATGCCCCGCCGATCAAATGCTGATTCACGACCACCTTGTCTTCGTCCAGGCCCAGCAGCGCGGCGACCGCCTTGCGTGCCACCATCGGGACCTGCGTGCCGCACCAGATCGTTGCCGCGTCGTCGTCGACACGTACCGTGCAATTCATCGGTTCCAGCGGCCCGTGAGCCAGGTAGGGCACTTCGTACTGCGCGACGAACGGCTTCGCGCGGACCAGCGCCGCATCGGCGTCGCCGATGGCGTAGAACACGTGGCGGCCCTCGTCGCCGTCGAGGGCGTGAGTCAATGCCGTGCGGACATCCACGCTATTCACGCCGGCAGCCGGCCCGTGATCCCATGTGACCGACAACTGGCACAACGTCCGCATCGCGATGAAGGGATTGTCGGCAATGACGGCAACGCCTCCCGTTCCACCGTTGGATGGCTCGATCCTGAAGATGCCGGTCACGCCTTTCAGGCTGGCGACCCCGGACTTGTCGAAATCCAGTGCATTTCCGCCGAGTGTCGGGCACATCGTGACACTCGCATACAGGAGCTTGTCCGGAAGCACATCGATGCCATAGCGCGCGCTGCCATCGAGCTTCGCGTGCGCCTCGATGCGGCCCAGCCGTTTCCCGACCAGCGTGAACGCCTTTGGGTCCTTCAGGACGACATGTGGCGGGCGCGGCACGTCCCGCGCGAGCTCGACAAGTTCACCGTACGTCGCAGAGCGTCCCGACCGATGCAGCACCACGCCGGCTTTCGTCTCGCATTCCGCGACGGGCACCTGCCAAAGCTTCGCCGCGGCGCTGCACAACATGACGCGGGCCGTGGCGCCCGCCTCGCGCATGGGCCCCCACAGATCGATCATGCTCGTCGATCCTCCGGTGACCATCGAACCCAGGTAGCGTGCGCCATGGCGCGCCAATGCCGCCGCGCCGCGAGCGATCAGGCTGTCGTCGTCGGGGCGAAATGGCAGGCCCTCGGCGAGGGATTCACGGTCCTTGTAGATCGTGTCGAGCGGAGACATGACGATGCGGACCCGGGGCCAGTCCGCATCGAGCTCTTCCGCCAGCAACATGGCCGAGCCGGTATGTATCCCCTGGCCCATTTCGGATTTGCTCATGACGATCGTCACGTCGTTAGACAAACTGATCATCACCCAGCCGTTCAGCGGCACATCGACGCGTGACGTCTCCAGCTGCGCGGGTATTTCCAGCCGGTCGTCGGGGCGCCACCATGCCCAACCGACCACCAGCATGCCCGCCGCTCCCGCACCGCCCAACAGGAAGGTTCTGCGCTTCAACATGATGTGGCCGCCGACATGTGTTGGTCGAGTCACGGCGCATTCGGCGAACCACGCCCACGTGCCTCGACAATTCAATGTTTCAAACACAATCCGACATTTCATTGCTGCTGCAATCACCTATATTAGTCACTGATATCGGCAACCGAGAACCAGAAAGTGATGTTCGTTTGAAACAAGCGCTGAAGACGCGGCCTGCTGTAGCCCGAGGGACGTCCGTGGCTTCCGGGACGCGAAGCGCATCGTGCCGATCGCTTTGCATGCACCACCCACCGGAGGTTGTTGATGCTTGTCGATGAGGTTCACGCTTTGCGGACCGGGGTGGCGCGAGTGCAGGCGCTGGCATCGCGTGCGACAGGCTGAGGGACCGGGCTATATCGTGTGCGGCGATGCGGCGGGCTATCTCGACCCCGCGACAGGCGACGGCTTGCGTTTTGCCATCGCTTCCGGCCTGCGCGCGGGCGCGATTGCCGTCGCGGTTTCGCTCATCCCGATCAAAGAAGCCCGCCAGGAGAAGGAACCTGGCGGGCTTGAAACGCCGCGGGACAAACCCGCGGCGGACTGGAGGACTTCGGTAGTTCGGCACCACGCTAGCGAATACGGCGACCACTGCGAGGCCGCATGGTGACACTTACAGCCCCATCTTCGCGACCACCAGACCGCCAAGGTTGTTGATCGAGTTGGTCACGCTGGTGAGATCCTGGTGGGTCGATGCATCGACCTGGGTCACCGGAGCCGTGATGGTATTCGGGCTGGCGAACGAGAAGCCACTGCCGGTAGCGATGTTGTTGATACCGGCGTTCTGGAACACGCTACCACCGCTGACGGCCGCCATTTCCTTGCGGCTGAGTTCGTGGGCGCGGGACAGGTCGTTGATCATCAGTGCGGACATGGTAAATCTCCTTGGGTTTGCTGCGGTTTGGAAGAGAGCACGTTTCGTTGCGCTCGCAGCTACAAATGCACGGGGCGTGCCAGCGTCGAATCATGCGCGCATGAGGAGCGCTTAACCTCATGAAAACAAAAGCGATTCCATCTGGCATCCGACGTTTCGCCGGGACCGCCGAGCACGATCGAAGCACGACGATGTCGGATTCTTCCAAACGATTTCCGTGGCGGCTGTCCTGTCTCGACCAACATGAAGCGAGGTGTTGCGCTCGCGATTCGCGTCGCGGGCATCCATGTGCGGCAGCGGGGTGGACGCGTCGGCGCGAAAAGGCCGCCCACGCGTGCGCGGTCGTGCGCGGCGGCCGGCAGTTGAGCGACACGCGCTTGCCGCCGGCGAACGCCGATACGACGATGCGCCGACGGGCGTCCGCAAGCGGAATCGACGCCAGGATCGGAAATCATGTGTTTCGCATAACTGAATTCTCTGCGTATCAGCAGAGCGGGCGGACGCATCGGGAATATCGCGCCGATGGCCAACGGCGCATCGATGCGACGACGCAGTTCCTTGACTGGCACCGCGGTGTCATCAACCTCGACGAGGTGGAGCGAAACTGTGTGCAGGGAAGGGAAGCCGAAAGCGCGTCGGGATCAGCCCGGCCGCGGATGGGAGAGGGCGGCGCGGCTGACGGGGCGTCAGCCAATCTGCCTGTTCATGCCGGCTGCGTTTTTATCATGCAGGGAAGCCCGCCAACGGACACGGCTGGCGGGCTTTTGAACGCCGCGAGGATGACCCCGCGGCGGACTGGAGCGCTTCGGTGCGACGCTATCGGATACGGCTGCCACTGCGAGGAAGGCGGGCGAAACTTACAGGCCCATCTTCGCGACCACCAGACCGCCAAGGTTGTTGATCGAGTTGGTCACGCTGGTGAGATCCAGGTGGGTCGATGCATCGACCTGGGTCACCGGGGCCGTGATGGTATTGGGGCTGGCGAACGAGAATCCGCTGCCCGTGGCGATGTTGTTGATTCCGAGGTTCTGGAACACGCTACCACCGCTGACGGCCGCCATTTCCTTGCGGCTGAGTTCGTGGGCACGGGACAGGTCGTTGATCATCAGTGCGGACATGGTAAATCTCCTTGGGTTTGCTGCGGTTTGGAAGAGAGCACGTTTGCGTTGCGCTCGCAGCTACAAAGGCACAGAACGTACCAGCTCGACTCGTGCGTGCCTGATGAGTGCTCAACCTAATGAAAACAAAGGAAATTTAATCTGGATGACGATGTTTCGCCGGACCTGTCGAGCAGGACCGGGGAAAGGCGGTGTCGGGTTTGTCCAAACGATTTCCCGGGCAGCTGTTTCACTTCAGCCAACACGAAAGCGGTCTGACAGGCCAGCCCCGTTCGGGATCGTGATGCCTTCGGAGCGTGGAGGATTCGTCAGGTTTTTCGCATCGGAACTGTGACGCACCTACGTCAGGAGATCGTCGTCATGAGCGCGATTGAATACGATGTCATCGTTGTCGGGAGCGGCTTCGGCGGAGCGGTGGCGGCCTGCCGCCTTGCGGAGGCGGGATGGAGGGTGCTGGTGCTGGAGCGTGGTCGCCGCTGGACCCCGAAGACGTATCCGCGCGACGAGACCGACCCGTGGCTTTGGGACCAGCAGAACCCGCAACGATTCCATGGCTGGGCCGACCTGCGGGTTTTTTCCCGCATGTCGGTGGTGGCTGCCGCGGGCGTGGGCGGCGGGTCGCTGATCTACGCCAACGTCTCGGTCGAGGCCAGGCCCGACGCCTTCGATCGGGGCTGGCCGCCCGAGATCACGTACGAGGCGCTCAAGCCATACTACCAGCGCGTGGGCTGGATGCTGTCGGTCCAGGAGGTGCCCGACAACCAGATCAGCGAGCGCACCCGCTTGTTGCGCGACGCTGCCGACGCCTGCGGCTGGGGCGATCGGTATCGCAAGTTGCCGCTCGCCGTGTCGTTCTCGCCGACCTACGATCCGTCCTTGCCCGGCGCGCGCGACGACCGGCATTCTGTCAGGCACGTCAACGTGCATGGAGTATCGCAAGGCACGTGCGTGCATTGCGGCAATTGCGACATCGGATGCCAGGTGTCGGCGAAGAACACGCTCGACCTCAACTATCTGGCCGTGGCCGAGCGCCATGGCGCAAAAATCCTTCCGCTGCACGTCGTGCAAAAGCTCGAGCCGCTCGGCGCGGGATGGCGCGTGCATTTCGACGTCATCGATCCCGCCGCCGGTAGTGTCATGCCCGGAACGGCCACGGCGGCCAGGGTGATCGTCAGCGCCGGATCGATCGGCAGTACCGAGTTGCTGCTCCGCTGTCGCGACGAACATCGCACGCTGCCGAATCTATCGCCGAGGCTCGGCTGGGGCTGGGCCTTCAACGGCGACTTCGTCACGCCGGCCTTCTACAGTCACCGGAAGATCTCTCCGTCGCACGGCGTCACCATCTCCGCTGCGATCGACCTTCTCGACGGGGCTGACGACAATGGTCAGCCTCTGTTCGTGGAGGACGGCGGCGTGCCCAATCTTGCGCATGATTTCGTGCGCCGCCACCTGCAGCGCTCGCACGGTGGGGTGATGCACGCGTTCTGGCGCGCCTTCGCGCGCCATTTCGATTGCGATGACCCGGTCGAGAACATGATGCCCTGGTTCGGCCAGGCGATCGATCCGGGGGACGGGCACATGCGTCTCGGCCGCCGCTGGTTTGCGCCATGGCATCGCATATTGCGGCTCGACTGGTCGTACGCGCGATCCCTGGCTGTCGTCGATGCGATGGTCGATGCGCACCGCCGCCTGTCGATTGCCACGGGCGGCGAACCCTTCGTCCCGCCGACATGGAGCGACTTCCACCGGCTGATCACCCCGCATCCGCTCGGTGGTTGCAACATGGGACTCACGCGCGAGGGTGGCGTCGTGAACGCGGACGGAAAGGTATTCGGTTACGACGGGCTCTACGTGATGGACGGTGCGACGATCCCGCGTGCGCTCGGGCTGAATCCGTCGCGCACGATCGCCGCGCTGGCCGAGCGCAATGTCGCCGTGCTGCTCGGCCGGCGTTCAGGGTAGGTGTTCCGGATCGGCGACGGTTGACAGGCAAGGGGAATGGCGCCGCGGCTACCTCTTGTCTCGTGGTTCCGTTTGTGTGCGACGAAACCGGGACCTCGAGCAACCCGCAGCTCCCATCTTCCTGTCGTCGTTGAAGATGACCCTGTTCCATCGTCAAGCGCGCGACTGATACGCCTGGCTCGCAAGCCAGCGTTGCCGGTTACCGCCGAACGGCGACTCGCTTACAGGGATTGCTCACTATTTTTCAGAAGATATTCCCGGCATATCATGCATATGCGGTGAATATGCCGCTGCCTGATCGAGAGCCATGAGCAGAAACAGCCACTGTTGTATCTAACATTCAAGCCGGGGGACCCAATCATGCCTACGCCTGCAGAGCAACAAATTAAAGCGCAAATCGATTTGCTCTTGGACTTAAAACTGGTTGGCATGGACCCTGTCGACAAGTCGAATTTGGAAAGCAGTATCGAGCAAATCCAAAAGCAATATGAGTTGGCAGTGGAAAAGGGAAAAACCTCCGCTCGCTACAAAGACCTCAGCGACTCCATCGCAAAGAACCTCCCGGCTCTCGTGAATGGCATTTACGCAGCCGACAAGGCGTTCAAGAAGGGCGACTATATCTCGGCCTCCGCGTCGATGATGAGCATCTGCGCGAGCGTACTCCCGATTTTGACCGCAGCGACGGCAACGAGCGGGCCCGTCGGTGTATTGATCGGCGCACTGCTCTCGGTTGTGGCGCAGATTCTCAGTTTTTTCGCGCCGCAGCAGCCCTCGCTTGAAAGCAAGATCCAGAAGATGCTGGATCAGCTCAAGACCGACGAGGAGATCGAGTCGATCAAGGGTTTCGGTCACAGTATCAGCAGCTACATATCGTCGTTGCGTTCGAAATGCGAGGGTGAGAAGAAGTGGATGGCGGCAGTCGCGCTCCCCGGTACGGTTTCCCTGGCAAATGATTCAGAAAATGTCGTCGGAATCGGTACGAACTTCAGCACGACCGTCGAAGTCGGTCAGTGGCTCACGTTCAATTCCGAGGCGCCGACAAAGCCCTACCAGATCGAGAAGATCGACAGCGATACGAGTTTGACGCTGGCAACGAAATATGCCGAAAAGTCGCTGTCGGGCGGCACATGCGAGTACCGGCGTCGGAAGATCGCGAAAAGAAGCATCGACGAAATTCTGGGCATGCCCCTCACGAACGAGACCGAAGCCGACGCTTTCTTGACGGAGTTGATCGCACTCGGTTGGGGACTGGGGAGGGATCAGGCGAAACTCGACGTCCCGGTTTTCTTGAACTGGAAAGTGGCGGCATATCTCCAGAAGCCGTCGAATCAGAGCAAGGACGGATGGCCTGAAGTCCTCGGCGTGTGGTGCCAGACTTATATCGAATTGCTGACAGCAAACACGATGCTCAATTGCATGATCAGTCGAGAAAAACTGGAGGCGGTGTTGGCCGCTACTCGAAAGGAGAACAAGACAAGCCCTCTTTCCGATGAGGTCCGAAGTCGGTGCCATGAAGCCGTGCTTTATCTTGCGGCACTCGTGAAAGTACTTCCCGCTTCGTGGGAAGCGGATAAAAAGGAAATGATCGAGATCGTGACAGCCGTGCGGCCTGTTGCGCGTGAGCGTGGACTCTACCTGCGCGTCGGACGTCGCGGGACCGGTCTTGGACTGTATGTCGCCCGGGGTAATGGCAAAGCCGCCCCTCTCGCGTGGGGCTATAAGAGCAACACCGGTTGGTTTGGTAGCCTCTCCATCCACACCCCCAAGGCCCAGATTGACTCGTTCACCCCCCAATATGACCTTCTGGCGGCAGAGAAAGGACCGTCCCGTGTTTCACACTTTCTTCTCGATTCCGTTAGTGGCGAGCTGTTCGACACCGGCCCCGTGGTCGGCAACGATCTCCCGGATGTGCGTCACCCGGAGACGTACCTCGACGTCAGCGGACTTGCGTTCAACGATGGCACATTCGGTGTTGACGGCAGCACGCACCCCAAGACGCTCGTTTCGCTTGCGATCGAGAACAGGGACATGAACGATGCGCGCTATGTGAATTACTACACGATCGGAAAAGACGGGAAGAGCACCCGGGTGAACATCCAGCATGGTCTGGCCAACCTGGCGGAAATTCGCTCCGTGTATGTTCCCGCGAGTGCTTTATCGGATGACCCGGACGGCGATGCCCTGACCGGCGACAACCAGCCCAAACCAAACTCGGTGCTCACGTATGGCGGGATTCGCAACAGCAATCAGTTGTATGTGACGGAACAGACTGAGCTGTCCATCGTGGAAGGCCCAGAAGGCTGGACGAGCTACAACGCGATCGAGGTCGATGCGCACTATGTGTGGCTATTCGGAAAGGAGGGCATCGCGTGCGCGACGCATGCCTCGATGCGCAAATTCGGAAGAGGCAAGATCGCGCGTCCGTCGTGGATCTATCACGATTTCGACACGCAGTTCAATCGCCCCGAGGTCGCCAATTTATACCCGTGTGCGGACGGGACGCTGCTTGTGGCCATGCTGGGCGATATCTACACGGCCGACTACAGGATCGATCGCAAGGCGTCGCGGGTTGTCACCAGTTCGTGGGTGAAACGGGGCGGCGATGCAACCCAGGTCGTGAAGATGCCAATTCCTTGCTGGTCGATACTGGAGCAATTGAATGCGTGTTTGCTCGAAGAGTAGCCATCGCGGAATCCAGGGCTCGTTCGTCGCGCGATGACGAGCCCGAGTCAAGGCCGCCAACGGACACGCCCGCGGCCCCGCTCATGATCTTGCGCGCCTTTGGCGGGCGACCATCAACTGAAGCGAGAATGGGAATGGCTCTGCTGGCTCCGAGCCGCTCACGCAGGCATTTCGGGATTTACCGAACGATCGCATCCGACCAGGCGATTGCCCCCGTGGAGGGGGCCTTGATTTCCCTGCAATTTTCCGGGTCGGGGCACCTAAGCGTGGTGCGGATCTTCCTTGTGGCCCTATATAAATTGTCTTTGCAATCAAGCACCTGCTGACTACCCGTTTGAGGGGCTCACATTTGCGTGGGTGGCCGCCGTAGCGGCCCGATGCACACGTCAAAGCGCGTGATGAAAGGCTGATAGTGCAGTCAGGAATCGACCGATTAGGCTCGGCGACTCGCACTCGAGGCGGGCAGATCACACGCGAGACTTGGAAGGATTCGTCGCACGTACCTTGCCACCGGGAAATTGAACGTCCCGCGCAGATTGATGCCCTCCCAATGGGTCGGCGCGATTCGCCTTAACTGTTCAGATTCCAGTGGCTGGCCCGTCGCCGCGTCAACCATTTTATTGCGAGTGCCCTTCGTGCTGGAGAAGCGTGAGTGACGCATCTTCCGTTGGGTCCGCAAGTGATACTGGAGCTCCTCCTTCAGAACGCCGCGCGCGTGCACAAACAGGCTGCGATTGGCTAGGTCTACCCATCCGACGGCAACAGGTCGAGTGGACGCCTCAGATGAGCGAGGGTGGAACACGGCATTTTCTCTTCGTCGTCAATCATGCGGGCATCTTTGGCCGGGTTGCAGCTAGCCATCTCTTCACCCCTCATGTGCCAATTCATCTTGGTCGAGCGCCCTGGACGATCCCGTCTCTTACGAAGCTTGCGGGAATCCTTGGTTAAGATTAGATCCCGCACAAATCGAAATCCAGCCGATTGTGTGCCGGAGCCGCGGGGCAGTATCACTCACGGCGGCCCTAAGCCGACCGGCAGCCGCAACTCCAGCGTCGTCCCGCCCGCCGAGCCGTCGATTACCAGCACCGCGCCGATGCTCTGCGCGCGCTGGCGCATGTTGTCCAATCCGTGGCCACGGTGTTCGCCCTTGAACCCCCCACCGTTGTCCCTCACACGGATGAACACCGAGCGCCCGCTGGCATCGAGTCCTGTCTGCACGCTGATCACGCTGGCGTGCGCATGCTTGAGGATATTGGTGAACGCCTCCTGAAGAATGCGCAGCAGATGCAGCAGGTTGCGCGGCGTGAGACACGCGAGCCGTGGTACCTCGGCCACCTGCCAGTCGAGCCCGATGCCTAGCTTGCGCAGCCGCGGGTCGACACGGTAGCGGAAGTTGCCCAGCACGGGCAGCAGGTCGTTGTCGCTGGGCTCGAGCGAATCGATGGTCAGCCGCAGGTCGTCCAGGCAGTCGCGCAGCGCAGCCGTCATCTCGTCGCCCGAGAGCGCACCGCGCTCGGCCAGATCCAGCATGGAGATCAGGTGCGCGCCGATGCCGTCGTGCATGTCGCTCGTGATGCGGCTGCGTTCCTCGGCGATCGCTTGCTCCCGCTCGAGACGCTGCAGGCGCTGGAAGTTCTGCTGCATTTCGACCCGCTTCTGCTCGACGCGCTGCTCGAGCTGCGCATTAAGCTGTTCCGATTCATTCAGCGATCTCGCGAAGCGGCTGACGAGCATCCAGCCGATCAACACGAACAGCGGGACGAAGGAGTAGGGCAGCAGCAGCTCGGACAGATCGTAGGGCCCGAGTCCGCCGTAGTGCAACAGGAACCAGATGGTGCGCCCCGATGATGCCAGCAGCAGGGCCGTGCTTTCCGCCGTGCGTGTGCGCCAGGCGATCCAGGCGAACACCGCGACATAGCCCATGAAGACAGGGGCCGTCAGCCATTTGGGGCTCATCGGCAACGACGCGATGCCGGCCACATTCATGGCGTTGACCACGAGCTGTATCGGCACCAAAGACCACAGCGCGGCCTCCAGGCGCGGCAGGCGCCGGCTGCCGTAGCGCAGTGCGAAGACGAAGGTCGACACGTTGACCAACTGCGCCGCCAGACTGCGTACGCAGTCCCAGATGGCAGGTTCCAGGGGCGGCGAGTCGAATAGCAGGTCGAACAGCATCAGCGCGAACGAGGTCGTCGCCAAGCCGAAATAGCCGAAGGTGGCCTCGTCCGGACGCCGCTGCCACAGCACCAGTATGAACACGCCGAGCGTCAGGGTCGCGCCGAACAGTATGCGGGGCCCGGTGAAAGCGATGAAAAGCTTACGCTCGTAAGCGGCGCGCAACGTCGCCGCTTCGCCGACCAGCGGGGCGACCACTCCAGCTCGTCCTGCGATGCGCACACGCAGATAAAGCGTGTTTTCTCCTTGGCGCAATTGAGTCGCCGGCAAATCATGAAACCGCGGTCCGGCATGTGCGTTCACATCGAGCGGTGACGGCGGATGGCCGACTAGCACCCCGTTGACGATCACCTCGTCGGCGGCGCCGAGGCGCGGCAGATACAAGGCCTGCGCTTTGGCCGGCAGCGCGTCGAGCCGCCAGCGCATGCGATACCAACCCACGCCCTGGAAGCCCGGCTTCGATTTCCACCAGAGGTCGGGCAGCGCGACGACCCGCCACGGCGCCGCATCCGGCGGCGGCTGGGCGCTCTCGCTCGACACGAACTCGGCGGTCTCGAATTGGATGGCGGGCTGGCTTGCTCCGACGGGCGACACCAGCACGAGCAGCGCGAGCCACAGCGACGCGTTAAAGCAACCCCATCTTGCCGGCTTCATATACCGCCTCTCCGCGCGAATGTACCACGAGCTTCTGGTAGATCTTTTTCACGTGCGTGGTGATGGTGTGCTGCGACACGCCCAGCAGTTTGGCGATCTCGCCGAAGCTGAATCCCTTGGCGATCAGCGACAGCACCTCGGATTCGCGCGGCGACAAACCCGCGTCTTCGGCCGGCATCGCGGGCTGCGTCGCGAGCGCAGGCGTCCCCGCCGGCGCGCCCTTGAAGCGCTTGAGCAATTGCCGCGCGATCACGGGGCTGATCGGCGAGCCCCCGTCGACCAACTGCTTGATCAGCCCGACGAATTCCTCGGGCAGGCTGTCCTTGATGATGTAGCCGGTGGCGCCGGCCTCGATGCTCTGCAGGACATGCTGCTCATCGCCGAACACGGTGATGACCATGATGTCGGTGGCCGGGTGCAGGCGCGCTGTCTCACGGATCAACTCGATGCCGCTGCCGTCAGGCAAGCCAAGGTCGGTGACGAGGACGTCGGGCGCACGCTCGCGCACGACCTGCAGCGCCGCGGCCAGACTGCCCACTGCGGCGAACAGTTCAAGTGCCGGATCGGCCGCAATGATGCGGCAGAAGCGGTTGAGGAACTGGGTGTCGTCCTCGACCACCATCACCGTCGTCATGGCACGTCCCTCCTGGCCAGCGCCGGCGCCGGCACATACCAGATCATCACGCAACGGTGAAGCGCTGGCAATGCCTGCCAGCGGTCCAAGGTCGTTCACTGCGGATTTCCTCTCGCAGGGCGTGGCGGCACGCGTCGCCTGTAAATATTAGGCGCGCGCAGCTTGAGCCGCATCGCGCGTTCGCGTTTTTACTCCGCCTCGCCTTTCGCCAGGCATCCCCTGTTCGGGTGATGCCGCGGCTCGATTGCGCGATATGAGCGTGAGGTCAGGCAGCCTAGCCTTGCAGCAAGGCATCACGAACCGAAGTTCGTCATGCCCCCGCCACGGTCGACACTGCGAATGCGATCGCGTCTGTCGAGCCCGGGCGGCCCCAAGTTCTTACTTTCCCAGGAGAGCGCCATGAAGATCACCTCTCTGCTCATTGGCGTAACCTGCTTCGCGATCAACCTGCTGGTCGGCAGCACCATGGTGCAGGCCGCCGAGCTCAAGGTGCTCAGCGCTCAGGCCATGCGCTCGGTGCTCGCAGAGCTTGCGCCTCCGTTCGAACGCAGCTCCGGTCACAAGCTCAAATTCGAGTTCGACTCGCTCGGCGTGACGAGACGGCGCATCGACTCGGGCGAGAGCTTCGACGTGGCCATTCTCACCCCGTCACATATCGATGAGCTCATGCAGCAGGGCAAGGTCGCGGCGGGCACGCGCTGCGACCTTGCGCGCTCGTTCATAGGCGTGGTCGTGCGCGCAGGGGGGCCGAGGCCGGATATTGCGACGGTCGAGGCCTTCAGGCAAACCATGCTCGATGCGAAATCGATCAGCTACTCCGATGAAGGGGCGACAGCCCTATATCTGAGCGGCATGTTCGAGCGGCTGGGCATCGCGGAAGCGATGAAGGGCAAGACCAAGCTAGCGAGGGGCGGCACCGCTGTGCAGTTGGTGGCGGCTGGCACGAGCGAGCTCGGCATTACAGTGATCAACGCAATCCCGCTATCGCCTGGCGTCGACCTGCTGGGCTCGCTGCCGCCCGGACTGGAACACCATGTCGATTACGCTGCCGGCATGGCAGCCGCCTCGACGCAGCAGGAAGCCGCCAGGGCTTGGCTCGATTTCCTGAAGACGCCGGCTGCGGTGGCGGTGATCAAGGCGAAAGGCCTGCAGGCCGTCGCCCCGTGAATGATGCGAAGACCTGAGTTCCGAGGGCGCGGGGAAGCGAGCGGCGCACGCCGTCGCGGCCGATGCTGCCGCGCGGGCGAGGTTGCGCGGACGGTCGGGTATCGGCGCCGTCCACGCCGTATCGCAATGTCTTTTCATATGAGGTGCCACGATGAAGACTGTATACAAGGCGGCACTGGCCGCCATCTGCCTGCTGGGTGCGGTCGGGATTGCGCAGGCGGACAGACGGACCGACGAGTCACCGTCCACGAGCGCCGGGACGCCCTCCGACGCGGCGATCAGCGCCACCGCAGTGGGCGGCGTACCCAGTGCCGGGTCGCAGGCGGGCGGCCCCGCGGGGCTCACGCGCGCTCAGGTCAGGCAGGAACTGATCCGCGCGCAGAGGTCGGGCGAACTCGATCGGCTCAATCAGTTCTACGGCGGAGGGCAATAAGCGCCAGCGTGACCAACCAGCGCGGCCGTCCCGACCATCGGCGGCCGCGCGGTCGGCGGCCCGGCTGCGCGCGAGGACTCTGATGTGATGGACGACTCCCGCTAAGCGGCGAAGGATTTATGCCAAAGTGGAGAAGTCGTGACGTGCACGGCAAAGGAGCGTTCATGATGAACAGTGGTGGTCACAACGTGGCCGGACTGGCGACGTGCGACGAAGGTTTGATGCCGGACATGTCGCTCACCCGGAGATGGAGCGTCGCGACTGCGTACACATACACGCTCGGCCGCTTCGATTCGGGACGATGCCGCTACTGGCCGACCTGGCGGCAGCTCGGCGTGATCGGCATGTACGCGCTGTCGTCGCGCACCGACATGTACGGAGAGGGCATCTGGCAGAACGCCCGCCACCTCGATGGCACCGGGCTGCCGGGCGCGCAGATTTCGAATTTCTCGGCTGCGTCCGGCCCGAACCAGCTCGTTCTCGCGGTTGGAATGCGCCACACGTTTTGAGGGCGCCACCGTCATCATGGCATTGCATGCGCTCAAGCCGAACAATCGGAGTGGGCCGGTCCGGTCACCTATCGAGGTGAAAAGGAATGAGCAATACGTATGGCGCCATCCAATGTTCGAAAATCCGCTTTGTGGAAAGTGGATAAGTTATCCGAAAGATGTTGAATGACACTGCACGGACTGGCTTCCGGTCTCATGCCGCGTGAGATCGAATTTCGATCGCAGTGCATTTCATGGCGGGTTCTGTTGCAATAAGGTGGTCAGCTATGATGTGCGGAACAAGATGAACGACTGAAAGCTTGATGATGACGCTGAATCCGACCGTGGCCCATGTGCTCAACCGCCTGTATTACCCGATTGATGTGATCCTGACTTGCGTTCGCTGGTATGTGGCCTATCCGCTCACCGATGAGCGGCCCCCAGTAAACAGTGCCATGATGTAAGCGAGTTTTCGGCGGACTTTTTCAGTATGAAAGGAGCCGTACGATGAAACGCAAGCGCTTCAGTGTCGAGCAGATTGTGGCGGTGTTGAAACA